>MDTC01264578.1_pt1 | contig 35531 bp, 22 predicted proteins | sample 811181 | NCBI WGS metagenome assembly MDTC01 (sample SAMN05326644, study PRJNA326480) | marine metagenome | isolation source: seawater | place: Pacific Ocean: North | collected 2011
AGTCGTTGGCAAGCAGATTTAAAGTCAGACTCATGGCTTAGTAAGAATGTTAGACCTATGGTTTTAATATTCTTAATAGTATGTACAATGTTATTAATATTTATAGACGCAGGTGCTATAAAGTTCGACGTTAAAGATACATGGGTAGATTTATTACAATTAGTATTAATAACTGTGATCGGTGCTTATTTTGGCGGTAGATCACTAGAAAAAGTAAAAAAATAATTATGGCAAATTCAAATGGAGTACAATATGGCTTTGGTCAGTATGGTAGTATACACGTTAGAGGTACAAACGCTGTTACTTGTGGTTTAGGTAATAGAGTTTTTGTAGCAATACAATTCTTAGAAGATACTAAGTTTGCGGCTTCTGCTGCTGGATTAGTACCAGAGTCTTCTCAGTTATTTCCTGCTAGCGCAGCGTCAGGAACTGCAGCAACAAGTACTGATATAGATGCTGATGGAGGTATAGCTACTGGAACTGAAATATTCCCAAAAGGAATTACTATCTATGGTAGGTGGAGCGCTTTTCAGCTTGCTACAGGTGGTTGTATCGCTTATATCGGAGCATAGTGTTAGGATTAGGAAATAGTTTAGCCTCGAGTTCTTACCTTGTTTTATCTCCATCGAGTATAGCTGGGCTAGAACTATGGTTAAAATTTAATACAGGCATGGTTGCTAATAGTGGTAATTCAACCGACGCTAGTAATATGGTAGACGGTGAAGATGTTAACTCTTGGGCTGATCAATCTGGCAACGGTATAAACGCCGCGCAAACTACAGCTGCCGATAAACCTCATTGGGAAACTGGTGCCGCTGATATTGGTGGACTTAAATTTGATGATCAATTTTTAGATTTAAGTTCAGATATAACCATACCTGCTAATCAAGATTTTACCATAATGGTAAGAGCTAAAATAACTGATTTTACAGGAGGAGTAGCTTTAATAGGTACAGCTGCATTTCAAGACGTAGTTAAATGGACAGGTAACAAAAGAGGTTCTGTAATAATAGGTGGAACTGGAGCTAATACATTTGAAGAAACAGGTGGGCTTGTGTTAGCTACTGATAAATACTACATACACACAATAACAAGAAGCAATGGTTCTAATGGCGATTTAACCTATCATATTCATGGCGATACCTACGATAATAAAAATTGGGATGATGATGCGGGTAGGTCAGATCCTGACGCTTTTACTTTGGGCAATATAGGTGCCGCTGAAGATGATAATAAAAATCTAGCTGGTTTTATAAAAGACGTTATAGTTTGGAAAGGAACAGCTTTGTCAACACAACAAAGAAACGATATGTACTCATATATAGAAGGTCAAAACGAGTATGTTGGGGTTTCTAATTTTTCAATGTCTTTTGATGGAAATGGTGACTTTATATCATTTACAGAAACAACGTTTAACATAGAAGACACAGGTGATTTACTAACGGTTGCTTTTTGGGCTAAAAGAACAGATAACAACGATATGGCTGCTGTATTTGCTAACTCAAGTTCTGACGGTAACAAGTGGATTAGATTTGACGAAGAAGGTGATGCGTTGCAGATTATAAGCGACAAGTCTACCGCGCAGAAAGCACAAGCACCTGTTACAGCTGATACTGATTGGCATCACTACGTAATAACTAGTACTGGTCAAAGTGGTGGTCATGCGGCTACGGTAACAATGTACGAAGATGGTGCCGCTATAACAGTAACCAACAGTAGTTTTGGTGTTAGTGATAACTTTGACTGGACGGTAGATAGAATTGGCTCACCAGCAACAACAGGGGCTACCCGTGAGTTTAAAGGGCTTTTATATCAAATGGCTATATGGGATGCTGTATTAGATGCGGACGCTGTAGCGGCTGTATACAACTCTGGAACACCTATAGATATAAACAAAGACGCGGGTAACTATGATAACTCTAGTGATTTAATACATTACTGGGACTTTAGCGAAGGTGCTGGTAGTACTACAGCAGATACTGTTGGTAGTTTAAACGGTACTATAACAAACGCTACATTTAGCACTGTAACACCATAATGTTAGGATTAGGATTAGAATCAACAACGTTTCCAAGACCGCTTCATATATTTGACAACCTTTACTCGCTAAGAATGGATGGTGTTGGAGATGGTATAAAAATAACTAGAGATAATTCTATGATTGGTGACAGCTTTACTTATGGTATTTGGGTTGGCGCTGGAGAACACATGTACTCGCATGATATTACAAGCACAGTGTTTGCTCTTATTGGCAACCAAGACGCTAGTGGTAGTGCTTTACAAGTAGTTAACAAAAGACTTATAGCTAAGGTTTTTGTTCAAGATCAAAGCAATCCAAGTGACTACCAGGTTATACAATTACAGACAAAGTTTAATAGATTGTGGTATGCCGCAGGCGCGCCACTTGGACATCCTGAAAACTACTCAACAGCTCAAGATGGTTGGAACTTGTTTGTTATGTCTTTTCACTTAGACACGCTTAAACTTTATGTTGGTGGAGGTATAGATAATGGTGGGGATGGAATGGGTAACGATTTACATTTAGTTGATTCTATAACAGCTAGTGCTGGTTATCAAGGTGTATCTTATGATGCTAAAGCCCACTCTGATAATGTTCCTTTTGGGATTGGCATTGCTTTTCGTAACTCAAACGAAGTTCCTGTCGACGCCTCTTTTTGTGACATAGATAATGCTTTTTATTTTAACACAAATTTAAACGAAGGTGTTTTACGTACAATATATAATAACGGTGCTGGTATAGATATGTTAGCTGAAAAAGCGGCTATTACTAACGGTGAAAGTTATACAAGTGCTATGATAAATGATAATTTAAAAATGCACCTTAGAATGACAGAAGGTAGTGGAACAACTTTAGATGATGTAAGTGGAAATAGTAATAATGGTCAAATAATAGGTGATCCAGATTGGGTTAGTAACGTACCTCTAGAGATAACAAACTAAGTTATGGCACAAGAAAAACATTATGTAATAATAAATACAAGCGATATAGATATTGTAGACTTTAATCAAACTAGTAATGAAAACGCTGATAACTTAAGGTTAAATAAAAACGCTACAAAGTGTGTTATTTGTTACAGAGGCCGTCAGCCTAGTTTTTTTGATGGTTACAAAGAATATACACATACTGAAATACTAGCTTTAGTTAACTCAGAAACAAACGAGTGGTATATACCATCTTCAGAAGTAGAGAATGGTAGTTGGGGTGTTAAAGTGAGAGATGTTTTATCAAGATACAATCCTTTTAAAAACTGGTTATAATAAACAAAGTAATAATGGCAACAAAAAAATTTAAAGCTCACATGATGTATAAGGGTTCTAAAGCTGTAAAGGCAAGCACTATGAAAAAACATTTAGAGTTAAAAAAGAAAGGTTATGGTCACACTAAACCTAAAAAGAAAAAATAAATCAAATTAAATTAAATAAAATGGCAAAAAACACAACAAAAAAAATCAAAGAATTAAGAGGTGAAAAACCTACGAGAATTAGTAACGAGCATTTAAGTAAGTTACAAGAATTAGTAAGTAATGCTAATAAAATAAGCATGAGCATTGGTAGTGTAGAGGCTCAAAAGTTTAGCATGTTAAAGAACTTAGAGGTTATTGACACTGAGTTAATGGCTTTGCAAGCTACTCTTGATAAAGAATACGGAACTAGTAATGTTAATATTACAGACGGAACAATTTTAGGTGATGAGCAAGTTAATTAGAAAAATCACTATAGGAAAAGATTATAAGAATGACGCTATGCACTATGCCGTGGGGCAAGAAGTGTATGGTGGTCATGTTATCTGCGATATACTAGAAGAAGACGAAAAGTTTTCTATTTTTATAAAGAAAAATAAAGAGGTTTTACCTTGGAAAGATTTTAATAAAAATATGGCTATATCAGTAGAGTATAATCTACAGTACTAATGCACAGTGTATATGATTTTGTTGTAACACCAAAAGGTGATAGATACAACAACACCAAAAAAATTGGTGATAAGAATTTAATATTAAATTCAGAGATAAGTAACCACTTGTATGTAAATAGACAAGCAACTGTTATTTCAGTGCCATTTGTTGGTAAAACAGATATAAAACCAGGTGACACGGTTGTTGTACATCATAATGTTTTTAGAAGATGGCATAACATTAAGGGTGTTGAAAAAAACAGTAGAAGTTATTTTGACGAAAAAACATACTTTATAACACCTGAACAAATATTTCTTTACAAAAGAAAAGATGAATGGTTATGTCCAGATGGTTACTGCTTTGTTAAACCGTTAAAGTCAAAAGATAAGTTTAACATAGAGGTTGAAGAACCATTAAAGGGTATTGTTAAGTATGCGGATGGTACTGTTAAAAAAGGAGATCTTGTTGGTTTTAAACCTGGCTCTAAATTTGAGTTTGTTGTTGATGGTGAAAGATTATACAGGGTTTTATCACATTTTATTACAATTAAATATGAACATAAAGGAAACGAAGAAGAGTATAATCCAAGCTGGACACAAAGCAGTTGAAGAGCTCATCAAAGTGGCAAAAGAAGCTATCGTTGATAGTGGAGATGATATTACAGCAGACAGACTTAAAAATGCTGCCGCCACTAAAAAACTCGCTATATTTGACGCTTTTGAGATACTCAATAGAATACAAGAGGAAGAAAATATTCTCGAGGGCAAAGAAGTGGAAGAAAAAAAGAAACAAGTTTTCAAAGGTTTTGCAGAAAATAGATCAAAATGATATATGATCAAACGCTGTACGAAATAATAGAACCTATTAAAAACACCACTATAAGTAGATTAAACAAAAGTAAGAAGTGGGTTTATGGTTATAATAAAGAACATGATGTTGTAGTTATATCTAAGTCTGGTCAAATTGGTGAAATAATACAGATACAAGGTTTAAAAATTGCTTTGCCTAAAAAACCAAAAAAAGTATATAAGCACAGTAAGAACAAGTGGGTTAAAAGTGATTATCCAAAAGATTTACAAAGAATAAAAAACATTTTTGACTGGAGAAATTACCCTGAAGAACACAAGGAGCAATGGTACGATTATATAGACGAGGAGTTTAGAAGAAGGGAAGAAGGTTTTTGGTTTATGAATAATAGTGAACCAACATACATAGTGGGAACGCATTATATGTACTTACAATGGAGCAAGATTGATGTTGGGGCGCCTGATTTTAGAGAGGCAAATAGATTGTTTTATATATTTTGGGAAGCCTGCAAGGCAGATAAAAGATGTTACGGAATGTGTTATCTAAAAAACAGGCGTTCAGGTTTTTCTTTTATGAGTTCTGCCGAAACAGTTAATTTAGCTACAATATCAAGTGATAGTAGATATGGTATACTATCTAAAACAGGATCAGATGCTAAGAAAATGTTTACAGACAAAGTAGTTCCTATAAGTATTAACTATCCTTTCTTTTTCAAACCAATACAAGATGGTATGGATAGGCCAAAGTCAGAATTAGCTTATAGAGTGCCAGCTAGTAAGTTTACAAGAAAGAAAATGGCTGCTACAGACGGACTGGAAGAGATAGAAGGTTTAGATACTACTATTGACTGGAAAAATACTGGTGATAATAGTTATGATGGTGAAAAGTTAGCTTTATTAGTTCATGATGAATCTGGTAAATGGGAAAGACCTGATAATATATTAAACAACTGGAGAGTTACAAAAACATGTTTAAGATTAGGTAGTAGAATTATAGGTAAATGTATGATGGGTTCAACTTCCAACGCCCTAGATAAAGGTGGAGATAATTTTAAAAAACTATACAATGCCTCAGATGTCACTAAGCGAAATAGAAACGGTCAAACAAAATCTGGTTTATACTCTTTGTTTATCCCAATGGAATGGAACTATGAAGGATTTATTGACGAGCACGGAATTCCAGTATTCACTACTCCTAGTGTCGACGTGTTTGCCCCAGACGGTGAACTAATAGATATAGGCGTTGTAGATAGTTGGCAAAATGAAGTTGATGGTTTAAAAGATGATCAAGATGCTTTAAACGAATTTTACAGACAGTTTCCAAGAACAACTGAACACGCATTCAGAGATGAAACAAAAAATAGTATATTTAATTTAGTTAAAATATACGAGCAAATAGATTACAATGAAGAGATGTCTAGAAGCTTAGGTGTTACTCAAGGTAATTTTCAGTGGGTTAATGGTATAAAAGATTCTCAAGTAATATTTTATCCAGACGCTAAAGGAAGGTTTAAAATAAGCTGGACACCGCCAATACATCTGCAAAACAAAAAAATAATAAAAAATGGTGTATTATACCCTGGAAATGAACACGTGGGGAGTTTTGGTTGTGATAGTTATGATATTAGTGGGACGGTTGATGGACAAGGTTCTAAAGGCGCGCTACACGGATTAACAAAGTTTTCAATGGAAGATGCTCCTGCTAATGAGTTTTTTTTAGAATACTTGTCTAGACCAGCAACAGCCGAGATGTTCTTTGAGGACGTTCTAATGGCTTTAGTATTTTACGGGATGCCTATACTTGCAGAAAACAATAAACCTCGTCTATTGTATTATTTGAGACGTAGAGGTTACAGGGGTTACAGTATGAATAGACCTGATAAGGTTTGGAACAAGTTATCTGTAGCTGAAAAAGAAGTTGGTGGTATACCAAACACTAGTGAGGATATAAAACAAGCTCACGCTGCTGCAATTGAAATGTACATACAAAGTCACGTGGGACATATTAACGACGGTAGTTATGGTAATATATGTTTTAATGAAACTTTAAATGATTGGAGTAGATTTGATATAAATAAAAGAACAAAACACGATGCATCTATAAGTTCTGGTTTAGCTATTATGGCTTGCAATAGAAACTTATATGCGCCTAACCAAAAAGTAGAAAGACAACCTACTAATTTTGGTTTTACTAAATACAACAATAAAGGTTTGAATTCAAAAATAATTAAACAATAAATATGGCTAAATCAAGTATACATAGTGGTTTTCCTAGTCAAGTTGTAAGCGACGTTGAAAAAACTAGCTACGACTATGGTTTAAAAATTGGTAAAGCTATAGAAAACGAGTGGTTTGGTAATACTAGTTATTCAGACCAAAGGTTTAACAATAATAGAGATATTTTTCATAAACGCAGATTGTATGCTAGAGGAGAACAGTCTGTTCAAAAATATAAAGATGAGTTATCTACAAATGGTGATTTGTCTTATTTAAATTTAGACTGGAAACCTGTACCTATAATACCTAAGTTTGTAGATATAGTTGTTAACGGTATGGCTGATAGACATTATGATATAAAAGCTTATTCAAGAGATCCTTATGGGGTTCAGAAAAGAACTAAGTACATGGAGGAGTTATTAGCGGATATGAAACTAAGTGCTATAAACGAGCAAGCTGAACAAATGTTTGGAATGACAATGTTAGTTAACGATCCAGCAGATATACCGAGAAGCGATGAAGAACTAGAGTTGCACATGCAGTTAACATACAAACAAAATGTTGAAATTGCAGAAGAAGAAGCTATAAACACCTTGTTAGATGGTAGTAGATATGATTTAGTAAGAAAAAGAACTTTGCAAGATTTAGTTGTGCTTGGTATGGGTGCTAATAAAACAACTTTTAATACTTCAGAAGGGGCTAAGGTTGAGTATGTTGACCCTGCTAATTTAGTTTACTCTAGAACAGAGTCTCCTTACTTTGAAGATCTTTACTATATAGGTGAGGTTAAAAAAATACCTATAAATGAAATAGTAAAAGAGTTTCCGTTTTTAACAAACGAGGATTTAGAAGAATTTGTTTCTAAAAAAGATTCTAGAAATAGTTACGGTAGTAACACTGGGTCTAGAACAACTGATGATGACGAAAACTGTTTAGAGGTATTATATTTTAATTATAAAACTTATATGAATGAGGTTTATAAAGTAAAAGAAATGCCTAGCGGTGGAGAAAGACCTATTAAAAAGAACGATCAGTTTGATCCACCTGAAGATAAGCAAAAAGACTTTAAAAAAATAAGTAGAGCTATAGAAGTTTTATATGAAGGAGCTATGGTTTTAGGATCTGATAGACTTCTTAAGTGGGAACAAGCTAAAAACATGCTTAGACCAAAGAGTGATTTTACTAAAGTAAAAATGAACTATTCTATAGTTGCTCCTAGAATTTATGAAGGAAGAATAGAATCTTTAGTTAGTAGAATAACTGGTTTTGCTGACATGATACAGTTAACACATTTAAAACTACAACAAGTTTTAGCTAAAGTAGTTCCTGATGGTGTTTATTTAGATGCTGATGGTTTAGCTGAGATAGATTTAGGTAATGGTACAAACTACAATCCACAAGAAGCTTTAAATATGTTCTTTCAAACTGGATCTATTATAGGTAGAAGTTTTACTTCTGATGGCGGTATGAATCCAGCTAAAATGCCAATACAAGAAATACAGACTGGTTCTGGCGGTGGTAAAATGCAGCAGTTAATAGCAACTTATAACTACTATCTGCAAATGATTAGAGATGTGACTGGTTTAAACGAGTCGAGAGATGGTTCTACTCCAGATGCAAACGCTTTAGTAGGTGTACAAAAACTAGCGGCAGCAAATTCTAACACAGCAACAAGACATATACTTCAAGCTAACTTGTTTTTAACATCTGAAATAGCTGAAGCTTTATCATTAAGAATATCCGACATTATAGAGTACTCACCAACTAGAGACGCTCTTATACAGCAAATTGGCGCGCACAACTCTGGTGTGTTACATGAGTTAAGTAATTTACATCTTTATGATTTTGGTATATTTATAGAGTTAAGTCCAGATGATGAAGAAAAACAATTGTTAGAAAACAATATACAACAAGCTATATCTCAACAAAGCATAGAACTTGATGACGCTATAGATATTAGGGAGATAAAAAATTTAAAACTAGCAAATAGAGTTTTAAAAACAAGAAGAGTTCAAAAGCAAAAAAGAGAAGAAGAGCAACAAGCAATTCAAGTGGAGCAACAAGGAGAACAACAAAGACAAACACAAGCTCAAGCAGCTCAAATAGAAGCACAAAAGTTACAGCAGAAAATACAGTCTGAACAATCCATGGAACAAATGAAGGCTGAGCTAGCTATGGGTAAAATGATGAAGGAAGCAGAGGTTAAGAAAGCGTTGATGGATCATGAGTTTCAAATAAACATGAGACTGAAACAGATGGAGACAGATATACTTAAGAGTAGAGAAAACAACAAAGAAGATAGAAAAGACGAAAGAACTAAAATTCAAGCTACACAACAAAGCAAGATGATAGATCAAAGAAAAAATGATTTACCACCTCAAAAGTTTGAATCATCAGGAAACGATATACTTAACGGTCAATTTGGCTTAGGGGCTTTTGACCCAAAATAAAATTAAATGCAATATAATTTAAAAGAACCTTACTTTCACAAAGGTGGTGCTTTAGAAATGCCTGCTGTAGACAAGTGGTCTAACGAGTGGTATCTAAAAGAGAGATTTCAACACGCAGTTGTTGATATTGAAAGATATGAATCAGAACTAGACATGCAAGTGTCTAAATGTGAAAAATGGACAGTTAACTTTAATGATTATTTAGATAATCTATATCAAAACGAGTATCTACCAGATTGTCCTTTAAGTGAAACTGAAGTTGACCCAAGTATATACGAGGATTTAATAAACCCTAGTGTAGGCCCTAATAACGCAAAAGAACATTTGCTTTTTGTTGGTAGAAACACTAAGTCCGGTGCACACGTACATATAGAAGACGATTTTGTTTTACATCAAATAGTTGGTAAAAAAATAGTTTACTTAATGGACTTTGAGGACCTAACACTAAACAACGCTTGGAGTCAGTATGCAAACTTTAGTAAAGAAAACTTTTTTAGATTACCTAAAAGCGCTGATAGTAAAATATACAAGGTAGAGATGGAACCTGGTGATGTGTTATATATACCACCTTGGACTTGGCATGCTACCGAAAACATTGGATACACTGTTGCTGTTACGAAAGTATACAGTAGAGATAAAGGTTATTTAAAAACAAAAAGATTTAGAAAACTAAGATATAGACATTATACTGGTATTATTAAAGATGCTTTAAGTTATATGTTTGTTAGAGATTAAAATTATTAACTATTATTATATTATATTATGGAAGAAAACAATGAAAACGTACTTGAAGAAGTTACACAAAATAAACCTGTTGAAGAAACAGTTGAACAAAAGGTTGAAGAAAAAACTGAGCAACCTGTTGAAGAAAACAAACCAGAAGCAACAAAGGTTTCTATACCTTCTTTTGGTAGCTTAGAACCAACTGTCACAAAAGTAGATTTATCAACACCAATAAACCAAGAAGAAGAAAATGAAACTAAAGAAGATAACACTGACGACAACGGAGTGGTTGCAGAGCCTGAAAATGCCGAGCCCACACAAGAACAAGAAGAAGTACAACCGGAAACTGAAACACAAGAAAAAGTTGAAGAGGTAGCTGAGATAGCTGAAGAAGCTTTAACAAAGTCTATGGAAACTGGAGAGCCTTTACCTGAAAACATCCAAAAGCTTGTTGATTTCATGGAGGATACCGGTGGTAGTGTAGAAGAATATGTAACTTTAAATAAAGATTACTCGAAAGTAGATGACTCTGTTGTTTTAAGAGAGTATTTTAGTGCTACTAAACCACATTTATCAGCAGAAGAAGTTGAGTTCTTATTAGAAGATCAATTTAGTATTGACGCTGAGTATGGTGATGAGAAAGAAAATAAAAGAAAAAAGCTAGCCTTAAAAGAGCAAGTTGCCGAGGCTAGAAACCACTTGGACGGGTTAAAGTCCAAATACTATGAAGATATTAAAAGCGGAACTAAGCTCAGTAAAGAGCAGAAAGAAGCTGTTGATTTCTTCAACAAATATAATGATGAATCAAAACAAGGTCAGGAGATAGCTAAAAGACAGCAAGAAATATTCCAAAAGAAAACAGATGATGTTTTTACTCAATCGTTCGAAGGTTTCGAATATAATGTTGGGGAAAAGGTTTATAGATACAAAGTCAAAGACGCTAAAAATGTTAAACAAACGCAGAGTGATATTAGCAACTTTATAGGAAAGTTTCTTGATAAAGATAATAACCTCGAAGATGCTGCTGGTTACCATAAATCTCTTTACACGGCTATGAACGCAGACTCTATAGCTAAACATTTTTACGATCAAGGTAAAGCCGATGCTTTAAAAGATAGTATTAAAACTTCTAAAAATATCGATATGACACCTAGACAAACTCATGAAGATGCTCAAGCGACTGGAGGTTTAAAGTTTAAGCCGATGAACATGAATGATGGTTCAACATTTAAAATTAAACGATAAATTAACAATTAAAACATTTTAAAAAATGGCAATTACATTAGGAGCTGTTGGGAATGCAGCATTAGTCCCATCACAAAAACAAGCGACGTTATCGACGAATTATATCGATTTTACGGACGCGTCTACTGATCATTGGGCACAACAATATATGCCGGATCTAGTAGCACAAGAATCAGAGATCTTTGGAAACAGAACAATCTCTGGATTTTTATCAAAAGTTAGTGCAGAAGAAGCAATGAGCGCTGACCAAGTTATTTGGACAGAACAAGGTAGATTACACTTATCATACAAGTGTCATATACAATCTGCTGGTTCTTATTCAGGTACTACATCTACTCATACTGTTATTGAGTTAGATAAAACTATCGATGGTAAATTAGTGGGTGAAGGCGCAACTCAAGACCACGGTGTTAGAGTTGGTGACACAGTTTTAGTTGCGAACGCAAACCACGTAGCTAAAGGTTACGTAGTTTCTATTGACGCTTCTAACACGGAGAGGTTAACTGTAGCGGCTTACGGTGGAACTCATTTAGAAACTGTTATCTCTTCTGGTGCTACCACTTCAGAGACAATGACTTTATTAGTTTATGGTTCTGAGTACGCGAAAGGTACTGATAAAAGAGAGGCTGCGGTTGAGCCAACTATGACAAGCTATGACAACAAGCCGATCATCTTGAAAGATCAATATCACGTAAGTGGTTCTGATGCTTCTCAAATTGGTTGGATTGAAGTAGCTGGTGAAGGTGGTCAATCAGGTTACTTATGGTACTTAAAAGCTGAGGGTGACACTAGAACTAGATTTACTGACTACGTTGAAATGTCAATGTTAGAAGCTGAAAAAGGAGTTGATGGTACTGCTGGTGTAAACGATGTTGTTGCACTTGGTGGATCTGCAGCTGCTACCGCTGGTAACATGGGAACTGAAGGTATGTTCAAAGCTATTGAAACTAGAGGTAATGTAGGTTCTGGACTTACTGCGGCTGGTAACTTTGTTCTTCAAGATTTTGATGATATTTTAACAAGATTTGATGAGCAAGGAGCTATTGAAGAATACATGATGTATGTAGATAGAAACTTATCTCTAGCAATGGATGATATGTTAGCTACTATTAACTCTGGTTATTCTGGTGGTACTTCTTACGGTGTATTTGACAACGATAAGGATATGGCTTTAAATTTAGGTTTCTCTGGTTTCAGAAGAGGTTCTTATGACTTCTACAAAACTGACTGGAAATACTTAAACGACAAGGGCGCTAGAGGTGGTATGATATTCAACGATATTAAAGGAGCAATGATTCCTGCTGGTGTATCGTCTGTATATGACCAAACTTTAGGTAGAAACCTTAAGAGACCATTCTTACACGTTAGATACAGAGCTTCTAAAATGGAAAACAGAAAACTTAAAACTTGGACTACTGGTTCAGTTGGAGGAAATGTTACTTCTGCTTTAGATGCAATGGAAATGCATTACTTATCTGAGAGATGTTTAGTTACTCAGGGTGCAAACAACTTTATGCTTTTAAAAGCGTAATTTTACTTTGAAAGAACCGGGGCTTCGGCCTCGGTCCTTTTATTTTTATTAATTATTATTATATTATATTATGGAAAACAAACAAGAATCTGGAGGTATCAAATTTACTGAAGCTCCAGTAAAAACAAAATTACAGTCAAAAACTGTAGAGGCAAATTCAAAACCTACTAATAAGTGGGAGATAAAAGATAGAATTTATTACTTAAAAGGTGAAGATAAACCTATATCTTATACTATCCAATCAAAAAACATCATGTGGTTTGATAATGATAAGGGTTATGAAAGAGAAATATCTAACACTGTAAACCAAAAAACACCTTTTGTAGATGAGTTTAAAGGTGATGCTAGATTAGAGCATATAGCTTTTATTGATGGTATGCTTTTTGTGCCAAAAGAAAAAACTGTATTGCAAAAAATCTTATCACTACATCATCCCAAAAGAGATGTTCTTTATTATGAGTGGAAACCTGAGGTTGAGGCTGAAGATGATTTAGAAAACTTAGAGTTTGAGATTGACGCTTTACTTATCGCTAGAGAGATGGATATAGATACAGCTGAAGCTGTGATGAGAGTTGAAATTGGTTCTGAAGTTAACAATATGAGCTCTAAAGAACTTAGAAGAGATTTACTAGTATTCGCTAGAAACAATCCTGATTTGTTTATAGAGCTAGCTGAGGACGATAATGTTCATTTAAGAAACGTTGGTATCAAAGCCACGGAGTCAAATATTATTAAATTGTCACCTGATAATAGAACTTTCACTTGGGCATCTAACAATAGAGCTTTAATGACAGTTCCTTTTGATGAGCATCCGTATTCAGCATTAGCATCTTGGTTTAAGACTGATGAAGGTATGGAGATATTTTCTACTATCGAAAAAAGATTATCTTAAATTGATATAATTGAATAGCCACTCTGTTTAGGGGTGGCTATTTTTTTTAAAAAAACTAATAGTAATATAACACTATATCAAGTGATTATATTATATAACAAAGAAATATTATGGCAGTAAATGTAGACACAGTATATCAAAGAGTATTAGCTATAGCTAACAAAGAGCAAAGAGGTTACATAACTCCACTAGAGTTTAACTTATTTGCTAATCAAGTTCAATTAGAAATATTTGAGCAGTACTTTTATGACTTAAATCAAGCTGAGAGAGGTGCTGGTAACAATAGTCAGTATAACGATCCGGTTAAAATGTTGTTAGAAAAAATACAGCCTTTTGAAAAAAGACAAGGGAGCGTTGTAGTATCATCTCTGTACCACTCTCACTTACCAGCAGACGTATATAGATTAGGGGAAGTTATGTGGTATGGTAATACGGCTTTTCCTTATACAAAAACAATAGAGGAGATTACAGAAAGGGAGCTAATAGATTTAGGTAACTCACCGTTAGCCAAGTTTAATCAATCTAGACCTGTGTTTGTTAGAAGGGATAGTTTTGATGCTGACGGAAAACAACTTATAACTATATATCCAATCAGTGATGATCCAGCGGGGCAGGTAGCTCTTTTCTTCACACAAAATGGAGACATAGATGTTTCTGATACCGTTAATCAAAATGTTGACACTGGTGGTAATATTAATTTTATAGAACCTGGACAAACAGTAACTTCTTCTAATGGAGGTATACCAGCTGATACTACCGTAGTGTCTATAAATTATACTACTGGTGATTTCGTGTTATCTAATAGTGTCACAGGTGTAGACGCTCTCGATGTAACTTTAACATTTACATCTGACGATATTAAATGTAACTATATTAGAAAACCAATTGACGCTGTTTGGGGCTACGAAGAAATAGCATCTTCAGACAGTCAAGGTGGTACTACTTCTCTTTACAACTCATCAACTTCAACGGATTTTGAACTACACGCTTCAGAAGAAAACGAAATAACACTACAAATATTAAAGCTAGCTGGCGTTAACATACAAGACCAATCTTTGTACCAATACGGTTTAGCTGAGCAACAAATGAAAGTTCAACAAGAAAAATCATAAATAAATGGGATTACTAGACGATCAAACACAACAAGCTTATTACACTGGAACTAGCTTTGGGGGTTATCAATTTATAACTATAAATGATATTATAAATAACTTTATATTTTCAAGCACTGGAGAAGATACTCTTATACCTAAAATAAAAAAATCAGTTGTACAGTACCACGCGTTAAGAAGTTTACAGGAGTTAAGTTATGACACTTTCAAGTCTTTAAAGTCTATGGAAATAACTTTACCACCTTCTTTACAAATGTTATTACCACAAGACTATGTTAACTACACGTCGTTAACTTTTATGGGTAAAGATGGTTTAGAAAGAACTATATATCCTACTAGAAAAACTTCAAATCCTTTAAACCCAAATCAAAACGCTGATGGTACTTTTGATTTTGATCACAACGATGACGCTGACACAACTGACGCTGGTGAAACAGAGTTGAATTACACGGAATCTAACACTTGGTCAACTCACAAAGCCACAACAAGTACCGATCCAGATATAACAAACTATGTTGATGGGACAGCTGTTTACCCAACTTATTATATAGATAACGATACAGGTAAAATACACTTTAGTTCCAACATGTCTGGAAAAACAATAACATTAAAATATATATCTGATGGTGTTGGAACTGACGCTGAGATGATAGTTCATAAGTTTGCAGAAGAAGCGATGTATAAATGTATATCTTCAGCTATTTTATCAGCTAGATCAAACGTGCCTGAGTATGTAGTTGCTAGACTAAAGAGGGAGCGTTTTAGCGCTGTTAGAACAGCTAAGTTAAGGTTATCAAACCTTAAGCCTAATGAAATGATTGATGCAATGAGAGGTAAAGGAAAACACTTAAAAGGATAACACATGCAAAAACTAAAAAGAAATTTTGTTGAGTCCAAGATGAACAAAGATCTGGACGATAGATTTGTACCGCCAGGTGAGTATAGAGACGCGTTAAACATAAGTGTTATTACTAACACTGATTCTAGTAGTGGTGCGGTTCAAAACTCAAAAGGTAACAATTCTATTTCTGATTTATCTAAAAATATAGAAACTAAAAACGTGGTTAACGGTGCTGTTACCTCTAGTAGAACTGTAGTTTTTGACGAGGCTAATGACGATATTTTAGTTGGATCTTATCTTTATAGTAATAGTATATTTCCTAATTTATTAACAAACCCTTCTTTTGATGCGGACACCACGGGTTGGACTACACAAACAGATAGTGGTAGTAATCCTTGGGTTTGGAATTCTGGTGGTTATGCGGAAAAAGCTAGTGGTACCGCTAACGCGTCCTTAAGACAAAGTATATCAGTTGTAGCAAATAAAACTTATGTAGGTTCTTTTAGAAAGAAATTTACTGGTGGTAGTAACACTAACGCTGGTAGGGTTAGGTTTTATCTGGATTTAAATAACGATGGTACTCCAACTGCTGTTGGTGATATTATAGAGCAATCTGGAGGATGGGTTACGTCTACCGTTGAGTTTACACCAACTTTCACTGGTAGTTTGCTTGTTATGATTTACATGCACGCAGATGGTTTAGGTTATATAGACGATGTTAGCATTAAGTTAAAAGATACACAACCTATCGTAATATCTATATCAGATGATAAAAAAACAATTACACTAAACACACCGGTAACCCTAGCTGACGACGAAATTGTTTATACGCAATACTCTAAAATGTTACCAAACGAATGTGTTGGTGCTATTGAAGATGAGGGTGGTGGTTCTTTATATTGGATGACTAGCGCTAGAGATGATGATGATAGTAGACAGTTTAATTTTAGAAACTCAGAACAAAGATCAAGTGTAAACTTGATACCAAACCCAAATTTTCAACAAGGTACCGTTGGTAATCTCTACACAGACGGTTGGAATCTTGAAGAAGCTCAAAATGATTTAGTTATTTCTAATCCAACAATTGGTGATAATTACATAACATTAGAACATAAAGCTGGTAGTACGGCAAAGTACCCAGGTTTTAGTCCCTTTGCTCCAATTAAATTTGAACACGGTAAAAGATATAAAATTAAATTTAACATAAGTGCAATATCAAGTACCGGTCCCGCTGGATATAATCCAAAAATATTTTTATACGGCGTTACAGATCCGGAAACAGGTGCTAAAGGTGTAAATCCATATAGACCAATTTACGTTGGAACAGCTTCTGACGGATTACCCGCTACCGGCGATCACGAGTATTACTTTGTTTTTGATGAACATAAAAACAATAGAAAACTTTATAACAACCCTGGAAGTTTAGAAAAAACCACAGAGTCTTCTTACTACTTGGAATTAAGAATAGAATTAACACAGGGTCTTGGTGGTTACCAAAATACTTCCTACGAGCAATTAATTACAATAGGTGAGTTTTCTATAACAGAGCACGACGCTGACTTAGCTATATATCAAGATACTATTTTTGAATATAAAGATGAAACTACAAATGTTGTTGCTAATGACATGTATATGATAGAAGCGCCATCAACAGCTCCTCATTTTACAGCGTCAGCAAATATAAATACTACCCCTGCTACGTTTATTCACAGCTCTGTTACCAAAGATATGACTTGGCAAATAGTAGCTAAAAATGATAGCTCCACGGGTGTTCCACATATACCTTTTAACCCAACAACACATGCTGGTATAGTTTCATCTGTTAAATCAGCAGAACTAGGATTAGATCCTTCTTTTACAAGTGCTGGTTGGGCTACTAACGATAATAGTGATTCTGTTGGTTGGCCTACAAATAATACTGGTGTTTCTGGTAATGGTGCTGGGGCTATATACTGGACGAGTAATAATTTATATTTTAATGCTGTAGCTGTTGATAAGTATATAGGTGGTGGAAATGTAAATATTGTTAAAGGAAAAACTTATATAGCTAAATTTAACGTTACTTCTTTAACCGCTGGTAAGCTTAGAATTATTGTTTACGATCAACAAGAAAATTATTGGGCATCAACCAGTATAAACACTAGTGGTCTTTACGAGTATGAATTTGTCGGTGGTAGTGGTGGTACTGGTGGTGTTTTTGATAGCTCTATTGCAATTCAATCTAAAGAAGCTGGTACTACAGCCACTGTAGCTTCTGTAGAAATAAGTGATAAGTTTGATTTAAGTGTTGCAACGCTAGAGCCTTACTCAGGTACAGCTGTTCAATTTCCAGATGATAACTTAAATTATAAATTAGTTTTAACAAAACCTAAAGTTTTAGATTTAAACTATAACTCAAAAGTAACAGGTATAAATCTTGTTGAAAAGATGCTATTTTGGACAGACGGTTATTCTGAGCCAAAGAAAATAAACATAGATAACTGTAGCGTTGGTACACATAGTCTTCATTCACAAACAATGCTTCACACTCCACAAAACAATACCATAGTTTCTAAGATGAATGTGTATGGTGGAGATGCAGACCTTGTAGCTTTAGATGCTCCAGCTCGAACAGTATCGTTTCATTATCCTTATTTTGGTCACAGTGACTCAGTTGTTAAAATAAAAAAAGAGCACGTTACTGTTATGCGCCAAGCGCCACACCAACCTCCATTAATAGATTTATCACCTTATAGCGGCGGTTTAGTAGATGATTTTACTGTTACCCGCGATATGGATGTTAGTGGGTATGGTGGAGGTGCAAATGCAGCTTACAAAAGAATGATAGTTGGTCAACCTATGTGGCTTGGCAACGTGTCTGTTAACGCGGTTGATTCTTCAATAAAGGCTGGAGATATTTTATACTGCACCCAAGGAGCGTCAGACGCCGGTTTAGGTTATGATATTAAGTTTGAGGTTGTCGAATGGTATGGTTCTAACGATATAAAAGTTACGGTTCTTTATATAAACCCAAATAAAACTTATGAAGACACAGAAATTTATTACTTTAAAAAAGCATCTACAGCTGGTATTTATGAAGATAAATTTGTAAGATTTGGTTATAGATATAAGTATTCAGATGGTGAATACTCTTCTTTTTCACCGTTTTCAAGACCAGCTTTTTTACCAAATAATTACAATTATGACGCTATAAAAGGTGTTAACAAAGGTATGGTCAATAAGTGTACAACTATTAAAATTAAAGGTTTCGTACCTCAAGATATACCAGCGGATGTAGTTGAGGTTGATTTACTCTATAAAGACTCAGACCACTCAAACGTTTATAAATTAAAATCTTTTCATACAGAGTCTCCAGAGTGGAACGCTTTGGCTTATGGAGATAATAAAGATAGAGACGATTCTCACTTAGCTCACAACGGTATTTACGAGTTTACTTCAGACAATTTAATGGGTGCTTTACCTTCTTCACAACTGTTAAGAGCTTGGGACGCTGTGCCTAGAAGAGCGGTAGCACAAGAAGTTGTTGGTAATAGGTTAGTTTATGGTAATTATACACAAAACTATAACATAATATCTTCCGGTAGAACAGCTGATTTTACTATGGAGGGTCAAATGGTTAATGTTTCTGGCGAGATTGATAGCGATGGTGATTACAGTGAAAAAGCTTTATCTAGTTGTAAAAGTTTAAGATCGTATCAGGTTGGTGTTGTTTATGGTGATTACCTTGGAAGAGAAACACCTATATTAACGTCTGGTAGTTGTGCAGTGGAATCTAAGAACGTTCCAAGTAATGGAAGGTTGTTGTTGCAAGCTAAGATAACATCACAAGCACCGTCTTGGGCTAAATACTATAGGCACTATGTTAAAGAATCATCTCTTCCTTATCATAACTTGGTTTTAGATAGATGGTGGGAGGCTGCTGATGATACACTGTGGTTATCTTTTTATTCTCATGATAGAAATAAATTAGACGTTGGCGATGAAATAATATTAAAAAAGAAACATGGCGATAATTATGTCTTAAACAATCCAGAAAAAAATAAAATATTAGCGATAGAAAACGAGGCGCCAGACTCTTGTAAATTAAAAACTATAAGAGTAGCTACTTATAACGCGGATACCGTTGCTGCTATTGAGGGCGATGATAGTTCTACAGCAAACGCTGCTGGTACTGGTTTTACAGAACATGGTTTTTATGGTATGAGTACAACTCAAGTTTTACCAGAATACCCTAGAACCGGCGATGTAAATGAGGGTGAGGATTATTTTGATATAAAAGATTCAGCTTGGGAAACCTCTGGTTTTGCCGGTTTAGAAAATAGTTTTGCACAGTTAGGTCCAGACGAAACAATGGTTATTATGTTTAGAAAAAGCGGGTTAAGCTCAGAAAGATATGAGGTTTTAAACATACAATCACCAACCACTGGCGGTGTGCCAAACGTTTCTAGTATTTTTACTGATAGATATAGAATAACCTTAGATAGAGAGTTAGGTCCTGATGCTGGAAATTTAGTTAGAACTGGAAGATTTTCTACTGCTTCTGGTGTTTTTGATGGGCTTGTGGTAAGAACTAAAGTTTTAATTCAAGCTTTTGTTGAAACTTACGAGTTAGAAGACTATCATGAAGGACGGTTTTTTGTTAAAGTTGATAAAACAACCGATATGGTAGACTACGTTATGTGTAATGGTAGAAGTGTTGAGCAAAGAGAGGTTATGGAAATGAGGTTACCATATTTAGCTCACAACGCAAACTATTATACCGACGGGACAACAGGTATGTCTACCACATCTCCAGACCAAAATCCTCACGCTTCTAGTGTTGGAACAAAAAGCTACGTGAGTAGGTATGTTTGGAATAACATGATAAACAGTGGTGCTACAAACGGTCTTGTTAACAACGTTACAAATGGTAGAAAAAAAGCAACACATGAAGGCTATGAAAACGGAACCACCAACACCGCTTTAACCTACGCTGATATAGAAGCTGGTACCCCATACTCACTTGCGTCAGCTACTACAACAGGCACGTTTGCTTCTACAGACCTTGTTATGGGTGGTTTACATAGGAGTAATAGTGATTGGGAGGATTATTTTGTTAGGTACTCAACATGGAGTAATTCAAGCGGTTTAGTAGATGATTTTTGGTTTGTCGATAAAGAACCCACTGAATCTGATGAGATTTGGTATTATACAGATCCAACAAATGATCCTGGTTTAGCAACACAATTATCAACTTGGACGCCTTTGTACAAAGCTTCTAATGGATCTACAACCGCAACGCACGCAAGTGGTCTTTGGACAAACACAGGTTCTGCTGAGGTTCCTGGGCCCGCTAATAATTGGACGGATAACAATCCAGCTAGATTTAAACAACCAACAACGCTTGGTGGTGGTGTTAGGACAAACTTCCAACCTTGGATGACTGCAAGGTATGGTAGTTATATTAGTAATAACTATCAAAGAAAATCAACTCACGACTTTGTTAATCGTAGTGGTTATGATTATAATAACAGTGATTTTGCGAATGGTTATTATTCGAATGGTCCGGGTGTTGGTTATAGCGCTTATACGTCGGCGGGTGCTGATGTAGGTAGATCACACATGACGCTTTCTAGAGGTGGTATTGGTAATCCTAGAAACGATGTATTTTATGATTACATTTACACTACAACATACGGTATAAACAGTGAATCTACTGATGAACCTTATACGGAAAGACCAACTTTATATTCCCCGGTAAAGTTTTATTGGAGAGAAGATCCTGATAAAGAAATATATACAATAAACAAAGTTTATTACGGTAGAGTTTCACATAATTATGCTTATAGTCAATCAGGGGAATCCACTCAAAAAATGAACCATAGACGTAGGGTTTTTTGCTACCTAGATAAACCACATGGTAGTGGGCCTAGTGGTTGGGCGCCTTTTTACCATCCACATGTAAACCCAAGTGGGGCAATAGACGCTGGGTTTAACTGGTCACAACCATTAATCCCTGGTACTAGCCAATCTGTTGATGAGTTTAGAACAATGGTTATACTTGATAGCGTTTTACTTGGAACAGCCGCTGCCAAAGTTGACAACGCGGCTATATTTGAAACAGTGCCTAAACAAAGCGAAGATATAGATATATATTACGAAAGCGGTGGGGCTATACCAATAAGTATCGATGGTTTGGATCCAGAGACTTTTGTGCCTTATATTTACGTTGGTAGTAAAATTGAAATAGATTACACGACTGGTGGTAACCCAACAGTATTTACTTCTACAATAGGCATTATAGACAAAGATGGTAGATTAGGTTTGCAAGACACTGTGCCGGATGATGTTGTGCTTGGTGATTCTGTGAGAATATATAAATCAGACAGTGATGACGCTCAGTATATTTCCTCTACAGTTAGAGTGGATCCTGGTAGTGGTTTTACTTCTGTATATTTAAGTGATACAACTGGACACGGTGGTTGGTGTGGTATACCTTTTGTTAATTGTTTTAACTTCCAAAACGGTGTAGAAAGTAATGTTATTAAAGATTTGTTTAATGAATCTAGAATGAGTAAAGGAGTTATTGTATCTACATCTTTAGACACTGTGCCAAAAGAAGAAAATTATAAAAATACTTTAATACATTCTGGTATATATAACTCTAAAACAGGATTAAATGATTTTAACCAGTTTATAATCGCTGATAATATAACTAAAGATATAAACCCTGATTATGGTTCTATACAAAAACTAAACACAAGGGATGCTGATATGACCGTTTTATGTGAAGATAAAATCGTAAGGCTTTTAGTTAATAAAAACTCTTTATATAATGCTGATGGAACAACAAACGTTACTGCTAGTGATTTAGTTTTAGGTCAAGATGTTCCGTATGTTGGTGAGTATGGTATTTCAAAAAACCCAGAATCTTTTGTTAATTATGGTTATAAATCATTTTTTACAGACAGAAATAGAGGTGCGGTACTTAGGTTATCTCAAGATGGTTTAACTACTATATCAAAAAATGGTATGGAATCTTATTTTGACAAAAACCTTAGGGGCGAAGGCTTTTTAATAGGTTCTTATGATGCTAAAAAATATGAATACAATTTAACAGCAACTTTACCAAAAATAACGCTAAAAGCAGAGTCTAGTATAGAGTACACTAGGGAAATAACCATGGAAAGTACCGTTGGTATAATTATTGGTATGTATGTAGATGGTGACAACATACAAAACGGATCTAGAGTTGTTGGTATAAACACTACTACAAATGTTATAGAAATAGATAAAGATACTTTAAGTGGTGGTGTTACTGGTGATTTAGATTTTGAAGAAAAAATAACCGTAAGTTTTAACGATGTTTCCAATGGTTGGTCTAGTTTTAGGTCTTTTATACCTGAACATGGTTTAAGTGTTAGAGGTGAATATTTTACTTATAATAATGGTACACTTTACCAGCATTATACTAACGATAAAGCTAACTTTTTTTACAATAAATATTATGGTTCTTCTATAACTGCTATTTTTAACGATGGACCTGATGTTGTAAAAGATTTTAAAATTCTAGAGTACTTAGGTAGTGTACCAAAAAATAAAACAACAGAGTATGGTTGGTATATATCTTCCGCTGAAACAGATGTTGAATCGGGTTATATTGGTAGTTTTGTAGAAAAAGAAGGTAAGTATTTGGGTTACGTAAAAGGATTTAACACCGGTTACACAGACGCAACACAGTTTACCACACAAGGTATTGGTAATATTACTAAAATAGAAAACGTATAATTATGGCAACAGAATTAGAATTTGACAGAGCTAGAGAGTTAGCTAAAAAACTAATAAGAGGTGGTGGTTTATACTTACAAGCCGCGGCGCCAGCTGCTAAAACCGGGTTAACAGTTACTATAACACCATCCACGTCGACTGTTATAAACCAAATAACAGGTGAATCACAAGTTATAAATAATGTTGATGTTGAGGGTGAGTTTTATTCTGTTTTTATTGCCCCTGGTTTTAGTGTAGAATTATTTTCTGTTACATTTACGGCTGATGTTGGTTATTATTTAGAAAGCACAAACGTAACGATACGAAACGAAGATTTACAAAATGGTTATTTTGAGTTAAAAGAAAATATAAATTCTACTGATGACAGTGGAAGACCTACAGAAATAGCTATGACATTAGTTTTTTATTCCAATAAACAAACTCAACCGACATTGAGACCAGCTATAGTAGAGTTTGAAGGTGTGGTTGCTCAACCAACAGTAGCAACTACATCTAAGATTATACATAAAATGTTGTTCCCTAAAGAGTGTAGTAACATAAGACAAAACCTTGACCTAGGTATTGTTGGTGAGCTTGGTTCTCAATTTAAAGTTACATGTACAGCCTCTGGAATTACTAATATTATCCCAGACATAGTACACACTATTGCTTATAATAATGAAGCGAATCCAGATGATCTTGTTAATAGAACTTTATACAACGTTAGAGTGCCAATACCGGCAAAATCAACAGATACGGTGTGGACAGTTACTGTGGTACCAGAGAGTGGGACTACTAACGGTACTCACGCGTCAGCTTTAACTCTAACACAAAGAGGTTTAAAAACTTTAACTTTTGTTGATGATGTTACAGGTATCAACAACATAACGTTTCCTGATAATGTAATAACTTTGTCTCATGGGAATAATATAAACAGAAGGTTTTACGAGGTTGACACTTATGATTTAAATAACATAAGAAAAGATTACCAAGATGTATCTATAACTATAACAGCCTCAAGTGGTAGTTGCACTATAAGATCTAGCAAAAATGATGCAAGGCCAAAACTAGAGTCTTCGTTTACAAATATAAATAACAATGGTATTCTTATAAAAAATATACAAACAACCCAAACATCATCTACAGTAGTTACACTAACATTCAAAGTAAAAGTACCAAGGTTAACAGCAAATGTTTCAAGTGCTATAAAGTTAAATGACTTTTTAATAAACGGATAATATGGCAAATAGAAAAATAACATTTTCAACAGATATAAACCCATCTGTTCAAGCTACAGATTTACTTTACTCTCATACTGACGGTAACGTTATAGCTAATCCCACGTTTACAAATGTAACACAAGCAGAAGGTGTTACTGGTAATGAGTGGACAACTCAAACGGGTTGGACTATAGGTTCTGGTAAATTAACAGGAACTGCAGTTGCAGTCGGTCAGTACGCTATAGCTCCAAATAAATTTGGTTTAAAGAGTGGTAAATCATACACTGTTACTTATACTTTAAGCGGATCTATAACTGGTGGTGTTAAAATAAACTTATATGGAGAAGGAGCTTTAGTTATAATTGGTGCAGATAGAACTTCAGCTGGCACTTACACAGAAACTTTAACTATACCTACGTCTGGTACTGGTTCTTATACTCAATCAGTATTATTTGTACCATCAGCAACATTCACTGGTAGTATAGAAAATGTTTTTGTAAGTAATACATCAACGGTTAAAGATGTTAAATCTTCTCAGTTAGTTGGTAAAGTAAGCTCTGTTGACAAAGTAAATAAAACAATAACATACGTTGAAGATGTTAATGCAACTGCTTTAGGTGGTGACGGTGATTTTGTTTTGTTTTCTAAAAATAAAAATGTAAACCAAAACGGAGTTAAAGGTAGGTATGCAAACGTAAAACTAGAAAACAATGCTACTGTTATTTCTAAAATTACAGATTTATCAGTGGGAGCTATTACTAGTAGTAAATAATGCACAATAAGTGTAATTATATATAAAATAAAAGATATGAACAATAAAAATACAATAATATGGCTATAGGTAGAGTTGTTAATAGAGCTAAACCAGGCGATTCACCTGCTAAATTTCCATGGGCAGCGGTTATTTCCGCGGGGGCTTCACTTTATAGTGGGTATAAAAACCGTAAAGCAGCTAAAGCTCAAAGCAGAACGTCTAACGCTGCTGCAGCTAGAGCTGAAAAAAGAATGGAAGAAGGTAGAAAAGCCTATATGGAAATGGACTTTGAAAATCCTTACGAAAATATAACAAATCCTTATGAGGGTATTGTAAACCCTTTTGGTACGATGGAGAATCCTTGGGGTAATCAATCAAACCCATTTGCATCTGTTTCAAATCCATTTGCTAGCATGAAGAATGCTTATGGTAATTTAGAAAACACTATGGAGGATTTAACTGTTGATCAACAAGCAGCTAGATTTCAAATGGCAGAAAATGCTAAAAGCACAGCTAACATATTAAACAGTTTAAAAAGTACCGCTGGAAGTAGTGGTATTGCTAGTTTAGCACAAGCGCTAGCAAACCAAAGTACTAATGCTAACGCTAAAGCCGCTGCTAATATAGCTGCTCAAGAGTCAGCTAACAAAAGAGCTGCAGCAGCACAGGCTGCTAAAAACCAAGAGCTAGAAGCAAAAGGTGATATGGAAACTCAAACCGCAAAAGCTAAAGGTGAGTTTATGAAACAACAACTTCAAGGTAAAGGTCAGTTTATGGCTGATGAGTTAAGAGGTAAGGGTCAAATTCAAGTTGATCAAACAGTTGGTAAGGGAGAGCTTATGGTTCAAGAAATGATTGCTGGTGGAGTAACTAATCAAGAAAAATTATTTGCAGCAGGTAAACAATACGTGCAAGATTCAGAGGCAAGTAGAATTAGAGCTATATACGGTATGGGTATGGCTCAGTCAACAGCGGCAAACACAGCGGCTGTAGATGCTCAAAACAATACTAATAAAGCTACTGCTGACATGTGGAACTCTGTAGGAACTGGAATTAAAGATTGGGCTGGTTCAGAAAAAGGTCAAGAAACATTAACTAACTGGGGCACGGGTATTAGTAATTGGTGGAGCGGCTTGAAAGGAGGTTCTTAACCATCATAAAAACAATAAATTATGGCAAAAAGAAATTATATAGACAGTGGGGTTAGCGATAGTGATTTAATATCATTAGCTGGTGATTTACAAGCAAGTCGATTAGCGGTACCTGAAAAAACAACATGGGAGTATGTTAGAGAAGACATACAAGAGTGGCAGAAAGGAGTTAAAGATAGAGCCGCTAAGTTTATGGAAGATCTACCAGAAGAGTTTGATTTAAATAAAGTTGAACCTGAGGGTAGAGAAGCAATAAGTGATTGGTATAAAACTATGCGTAAAGATTTTATGAAAGCAGCTAATAACGCTTCTTTGTTTGACCCTGGAAGTTTTGCTTATGGAGAGGGAACTTCTAAAATGAATAAAATAGAGGATAATCTAGGCGCTGTTAACGGTATATTTGATAATATAAAAGCGGTTAGAACTCAAGCTATAAAAGATAAAGATAATTATGCTTCTAGAGTTACTGCTGATCAAAAAGCTATGATGGATGCTATTGTTTCTGGAGAAATGTTTGAGGGCATGGAAATTAAAGATGGTGGTATACAGTTTAAAGTTGATGGAGCTACCTACCCAGATGGGCAAGATTACTTTACAGAAGAGGATATAAAAAACCTACCAACAAAAGCTTTTCTTTCGGAGCAAAGTATAAATGCTTTAAACGCACAAGCCGAAGAATTCATGTCAAATGGTGTTGCTTTTGTTGATGCTTCTTTTAGAGCAAAATTTCAAACAGCGCTAAACAATGGAAAGAAAACAGGTGAAAACATGGATGTTATGTTAGATATGGGTGGTATAAACGAAGACGGTGTTTTAAATCCAGAGCCTTATGTTGCTAAATACATACGTAACACATTTGGCTATGAAGTTGGTACACCTGAGTATTCCGCTGAACTTAAGAAAATAAAAGGAAATATGACTGAGTTTTACAATAAAAACGAGCAAGATTTTATTGATAACTTTTTAATGCCAAATGCTAGAAACATTTTTAATAACACTGAAATGGGTGAGAAAGCTAGTTTAGAATTATTGAAAAAGAAAAAGACTATAGAAAACATAGATGCAAACATTAACAATACGCAGAGTATAACTCGAGAAAGAGAAAATAAAATTAAAAATAAAGAACTATTAACAAGTAATATAGAAAAACAAACTACAATTGCTAATGATGTTTTAGGTAAAGGTGGTAGCGCTTTTAATTTAGGGGACTATTCAGTTACCGCTGGAGAGACAGGTGGTTATATAGTAACTTATAAAGATGGTAAATCTACCAAAACAAGAACTTTTACATCAGAAGATGACTTGCGTGGTTTTGTTGGCTTAGAAAGAACTGAAGAGGATAAAGCTCGCCAAATAGAAATAAAAGAGCAAAAGAAAGTTGATTACGCTACGTCAACAACTATACTAAATGAAATTACTGGTATAGAAGGTGAGTTTAATTTTGATCCTAACAAAAACAAAGGAGTTGGTGAGACATTTAAAACTGCTTTTAAATCTGGGCCATCAGAAGCTATTAGCTTTATAAGAACTAACTTTGGTGATTCAAGTATACAGGCTGAACAAATTGATGGCGACACTATTAAGCTAACTGTTGGTAATATTTCTAAAACGTTTATGACAAACCCTGCTTTTTCTGCAGATAAAAAAGCTAAGGCGATGATTCAATGGATAAGCGATAATTTAAATAAATAAAAATTTAATGGCTAAACAATACATACACAATGGCACTGTATATACTATTGAGGATGGTGATATAGCGCAATTTTTAGAAATGAACCCTAGCGCTCAAGAGTATACTGGCGAAGACATTACAGCTGATTTAGTCGGTGAAGAAGAAGAGAGCGCTGTTGGTAAGCTTAATGCTAATTACGGTGGTCAAGGGTTTTCTTTTGAACAAAGTGGAGCTGGTGATAACATAACTATAAAGAATTACGATGGCACAGCGTCGGAAACTTTTAGTTTTGATAACACCGGTTTTTTTGGTATTGGAGATGATGCAGCCGCAGATGCTAAGGTCGCAGCTGAAATGAATCAGTGGATGAAAGATAACAAGCAACCTGAAATGAATGATGATGGTTTTACTGATATATCTGGTTCAGAGCTTCAAAGAGAGTCTGTTGGTAGCATGGGTTTAAGGGTAGAGAAAAATGCTGTTAAACATCTTAATGAACTATACAAAAATAAAGGCGTATGGTTTGAGGAAGCTGTTGGTGGTCAAGATGTAGTAAGAGTACACAAAGGTGGAAAAACTATGGATGTGGCTATGCCAAACAATTGGAACAACACTACTGGTGATTGGTTTGACGTACCACTAGCTGGTTCTGATAAATCTTTGTCAAGGTGGGATATAGCGGCTCAACAAATAAATACTTTTGTGCAAAGAGTTGAAGGTACATCTAAATTTAAAGAGCAGCGAAAGACAATACAAGATGGTGTCATGGATCTTTTGAATGATAGGGAGTGGATGGCTGATATTGGTGCTAATGAAAACGCATTATACAATGTTAGTCCTGATAAAAACCCAGACGTACAAAGCGAAGACAACAAGTACAACGAAATAGCTAAAGCTATAAAGGCCGAGTTTGGTACTAATCATTGGTATGGTGGTTGGGATGCTAATATAGATTTAAGTGAAATATCTAGAGCAGAAATGGATCACATTATAGAGGATGCTGTAGAACTTAAAGCTACTCAAAAAAGAAACTCTGATGCAGTCACAACATATACTAACGGTATATTTGCTATTAAAAATAATAGAGGTAATGCTGACGGTTACAATAACACTGAGATAGAAGGAAATACTGTTGAAGATGTCTTAGATATGCGTAAAGCTTTTAACTTTTCTACTCTTAGCGTAGAAGAAAAAGAGTTAGCAACCCTAGTTGATCAATGGTATCAATTACAAGAAAAAGTAGAAAACGGTGAGACAGTTAGTGATGATGTTTTTCAAACATTAGAGTCTCAGATTGACAACGCTAGAAAACAAGCTGATGATTTATTTACCACATCGTCAGCTAGAGTAGATAGATATGGACATCCAATAAGCAAACAAAAAGATATGAAGCTTCAAGGTGGTTACAACATGACACCTGAAGAATATGAAGAAGCTTTAGCTGATATGGAGAGCACTGTAAAAACTTTTGGTACTAAAACAAAAGAGTTATATGAGGACCACCAGCTTAATATGTATTTTAGCGATGTTAAGGGTAATGAAAAAGTTGATATAGTTGTAAACGATGTTACAGCTCAAGCAATTCTTGATAGAGGTGGTTATAAGAAAACTGGAGAAACACCACTAGGTATAACGTACAATGTTGATTATGGTTTTTTAGCAGATAACATATCTATAATAGATAATGATGGAACTGCTTTTGCTGATCGTAGAGAAAACACTCAGAACTTAAGATATGACTCAGACGAAGGTTATTTTGGTTTATTAGAGTTTGATGAACAACAACAAATAGCTGGCGCTAAAGGAGATTATGGAGATATAGAAACATATACTCAAGGAGTAGATTACTCTAAAAACTTTATACAAGACTTAAGAACATATAGAAGTGATCGTAGAAGATTAATAGCTAATAACTACGCTATTAATAGATTATACTTAATGAACGAAGACCCAGCGTCTAGAGTTGACAACGCTGTTGAAGACGTTGCTGATGCAGTTCATCATTTTGGCCAGACTATAGGTGAAGCTGCTGTAAATATATTTGATGCTGATTATAAAATACAACCACAATATCAAAGTAGACAAAGAGATTTAGAAGACTTGGGTGGTATAACATCTTACAAAGTTGTTAAAGATAAAGAAGGTAAGGATGTAGTGGAATACAATGGTGTTGAGCTTACAGAAAAAGAATCTGAAGAGGCTGAAAAAGGAGTTATATACTCTACGTTAGAAGGAGTTTCCGCATTTGTACCTGCTATAGTTGAGTTTGCGGCTATTGAATACGTTACTGGTGGTTTAGGTACAGCTATGGCTGCAACTAGATTTGGTCAAAGAATGCTAAGGACTGGTAAATCTTTAAAAGCGTTCGAAGCAAAGCACGGTGTTAGTTTGGCTGATGATGTGGTTGGTTTTAATAAAGCTGTTTTAGCAACCGGTGGTAAAGGGTTAGAATATTCTACTAAAGGTAAAAGTATAATACAAACTGCTAAAGTTCTTAACGAAGAACTAAAAATGGGTGTTGTAATGGGTGATCAATACCACGTAGGTTCTGGTGCTGCTTTTTATGGCGTTGGACAACTACTCAATAAAATATTACCTAAAACTATAGGTGAAAGCAGTAGAGTTAAAACATTAATGGATACTTTTAAAGCGGGTACAAGTGGTATGCTTGGTATTAAAGCTTCTGAAGAAGTTCATGGTTTAATAGAGATGTTTAAGGGTAACAAAAGTTACATGAAACATATTGGTGATAGTTATGGTGACTACAGTGCTTCTGGGCAACAAGCTTTAGTAGATTTCTTTGTATTTGCTTTAGTTGGTTACAAGGGTACTATAGATAGAAGAGGTGGTCACATGCTTGGGTTTAAGGGTAGAGATAAATTAAAAACTTTACACAATGAAGCTAACACAAAGGCTAAAGCGTCTAAACAAGCACAACAAGAAATATTAAAAGGTAGAGAAGTTTCAGAACTTACTAAAGAAGAAAAGAAAGAATACGATAAGCATGAGACGGACTACTTTAGACATGTAGACTTATACTACGGTACTCAAAATCGTTTAGCCGTAATTAGAAACAGTGCTTCAGCTATGGATCCTAAGAAGATGACTGAAGAATATAACAAAAGAGGTGAGAACGTTCTTAAAGCTTTTGATGGTATGATGGGTAAAAGCGAGGGTGGAAAAACTAAGTTTAAAGTTGTTAAAGATAGAGAGGGAATGAAAGATGATGGTTCTGCTGCTGAATTTGTAAAAGAAGGAAACGGTAGTACTAGTATACTTATTGATATAAATAAAGCTAAGTTTGGTCAAATACCACAAGAGATTGGTCATATGATGCTTTCTAAAAGATTTTCAGCTGAAGGCGGTAAATTAGCGGCTGAAAGAATGAAGATGGAGTTGAAAGAAGCTTTAGAAGGTTTTACTATGAAAGCTACTTTAAAAAACCAAGACGGTCAGTTTTTAAATAAAAAAGGTGAGGTTATAGAGAGAAAAGACTTTGAAACTGCTATGGAGTTTGAGTTAGCTAAGGTTGAAAAAGACTTTAGCATGGAAGACTATATAACAAACGAATATAGTAATAGAAAAGATTTTGCAGAAATAAAAGCTGAAGAATTTGTTATGAATACTTTAGAGGCTTTAGCCGATCCAGTCAATAGAGATAAAATACTAGGTGGTAGAATTTTAGATAGATTTTCTAGAGTAATGAATAACCAGTTAGGTAAACAAGGTTTTAAAAACGGAGAGCTTAACAGAAACATGAAAGGTAAAGAACTTGTTGAGTGGTTAGGTAATCTTTCTGTAGCTATGTCTAAAGGTAAGGTCACTTCTAAACAATTAGAAAACTTTGAGACTTTACTAAAAGATCCAGTATTAGATCAACATGTTAATAGTGTTGGACCTAGTGCTGAAGGTAGAAAAAATGAAAAAGCTAAAAACGTTTCTAGTAAAAATGAGGTAAGTTTTATAGATGCAATGAATAAACCTCGTGAGAAAATTACTAACGAAGAAAGAGCTATTCAAAATAAATCTTTAACTAAAGATTGGGTTGCTGGTAAACCAAAAGAACTAGCAGAAAGACTAAATGTACTTAATGAGCAAGCTAAAAACTTAATACAGAATCAACCTGAAGGTTACAGAGAAAGTTTTGACGCTATAAAAGGTGAAATTTCATCACTTCAAAAAAGAAACAGAGTAAGACAGAGGTTGTTAGAAAACAACATGGGTACTTTAATGAACTTTTTATATGGCAAAGGCGGTAAAGGTGGGGCTATAAACCCTAGGCTTATAGAAGACGTGTCTCAGAAAAAAGCAATAGAAGCGTCAGCTATAAACGAGGCTTTAAAAATAATAGATAGATATAACCCTGCTAAAGACCCAGAGTTTGGTAGATATTTTAAAGGAGCACTTACAGGTCCTAATCCAAAAGGTTTTCAAAAACAAGGTGATATATTACGAGGAGCAAACGTAAACTTAAATAAAAGGTTTGTTACAGAGAGTATAGATGATATAGCTGTGAAAAGAGAGCTTGAAGACAGAGGCGAAGGAGACGCTTTTGAAAGAATGGTTACTAGAGAAACTATAGAAGCTGATTTAGTGAAGGAATTAAGTACTCTTAGAACACTTAAGCTTTCCGTAAAAGAAGGTGGGTTTGGTTTAAAGAAAGAACAGGTTGATAGAATACAAGAGAGATTAGTTAATAGAGATTGGTATAAAGAAGATTTAATTACAATTGACAATGTAGCTAAAGATATTATATCAGAAGTTATGGGTAACACTATAACTGAAAAAGTAGCTTGGGCTATTAAAGGTGATAACTGGAAGATAATGCGAGACGCTGTGAGTGAGCAGTCTTTTGAAATAGCTAGACCAGATATACCATCACGTGTTGGAGCAGATGGCTCTATAAGAATGTCTACTAAACTAAAAGGAACTGTAGTTAGAGATATGTTTGAGGATAAAGGTGAAACTGTTTCTTTAAAAAGAGAGGGATCAACTCAAAACTTACCTAAACAAACTAAAAAAGAATTTACAAAAGAAACATATTTAAGAGATGTATTACTTACTACTATTGGTCCAGACGGTAAACCAGTTAGTATAAACGCTGATTCAGCTTTAGGTAAAAGACGTAAGAAAGCTTATAACAATATACAGTTTGAAATGGGTAGAGGTTTATCTGTTCAAATAGCAGGTGATGTAATTAGAGCTGGACACGCTAGTGGTAGTATAGCTATAAAAACTACACTTAAAGATTTACTAACTAAAGTTCAAGATGGTAAGTCTAAGTCTTTATCTACTAAAGAGCAGGTCAACTTTTTAGAAGCTGTAGCTAGAAGTATGGAAGACATGACACTTTTAAAGATGGTAATTGGAATGAGGGAAAATGGCTTTACTGAAGAACAGATAAATAAAGCTGTAGACTTGGCTAATAACATAGTTTCACCTGGAATACGCTTACGACCAAAAAGTGATAAAACGTTTCAAGAGTTTGAAAGCAACGAAGCATTTAGAAAAGAATACAATAAAGAGTTTCCTGACGCCCCATTGAAAAAAATATATATAACTGGTAAAAAAGGTTTTGCTAACACGACAGAAGCTATGACCCCAATATTTCAATACCTATATAATAAAGGTGGGGTTTTAAACGTTAAACCTAAAAACGTGAATTATTTTACAGACGGTCTTATGCAAACCGTTGGAGTAAAACTAAATGAAAATTGGAACCAAGGTTATTCGCAGGGTGAAATGATTGGGAGGCACGGTGGTTATAAGCCAGCTACAGCTGCTGCTTTAAAATTTAATTACAATACTAATGTTAGATCAAATAGACCTGTTAACAGAAGTATAGCTGATGCAACTATACTTTCTACCGCTACTGTTGGAAGAAACTTACAAAAAATAACAGAAACCAAAGGCAGTAACAATATGAAGGCTGAAGCTTTTATGAAAGACTTGGAGGCTCAGTACGCTAAAAACAACACAAACTATAAAGATGCTAGAGCAGCTAACAAAAACATGAGAGTAGAGTTTGCTAAAGATCTTTTTGACTATGTATATTTAAGTAAAGATCCAATAAAACAACAAGCCGCTATGCAAGACGCGTATATGTTGGTTGCGCAGCAATCTTACTTACCACAAGGGATATTAAGAGGAACAACACCAATAACAGCTTTCACAGTGGCTAAGGGTAAAATAGCTTTTCAACACACTGTTCCGGTGTTAAATCACAGTATGAACATGATATTATCTCTAAAGCGTAGCGGGGGAAATAAAGAAGCTTTTATTAAAGAGTTTAAAGAGCTAGACGCTTATGCTGACTTGTTTATATCAACAGATGTTCAACAAAAATTCAATGACAGTGTAGAAGGTGGTGGTAGGACTGGTTCTAGGCAAGGTGAAATAGCTACTAGAGATAGAATACTAGAAATGGTAAATGAGTATAAAAACTTAAGTGAAACATTTGTTATAGATAAAAACGGTAAAGTAAGTAGCTTGGGAGATGCTTTAGTTGCTAGAACTTCTAACGGTAAAGCTAAGGTTATGTCTAGTAAAAAGCTAGAATCACAGATAGAAAGAGTACAAGCTATAATTGAGCAATCGGGTGGTAAAAAAGTAAAAAAAGGTATTAGCGTTTGGGATTTTGATGATACTCTGGCTACAACCAAATCTAAAATAGGTTTTACTACACCAGATGGTAAAAAAGGTAAATTAAACGCTGAACAATACGCTAAGGATTACGTTGATCTTGCAGCTAGAGGTTATAAGTTTGACTTCTCTGAGTTTAGTAAAGTTATGATGGGTGAAAAAGGACCGTTATTTGAAAAAGCATTAGCTAGAAACAAAAAATTTGGTAATGATAACGTTTATATTCTAACCGCTAGACCAGCTAACGCGAACACTGCTATACACGAGTTTCTAAAAGGTGTTGGTCTTGATGTCAAACTTGAAAACATAACTGGTTTAGCTAACTCTACGGCTGAAGCTAAAGCAGGTTGGATGGTGAAGAAGGTTGGTGAGGGTTATAATGACTTTTACTTTGCTGATGATGCGATACAAAACGTTAAAGCTGTTAAAAATGTACTAGAGCAATTTGATGTTAAGTCTAAAACTCAATTAGCTATAAAATCTATGTCTTCTAAAGCGACAAAAGATTTTGCTGAAATGATGGAGAGAAAAGGTGGTGCTAAAGCAAAAGTAACTTTATCGCAAGACGAGGCTAGTGTTATGGGTAGAAATAAGTTTGAACCTTTTTTACCTCCA
>MDTC01122088.1_pt1 | contig 35517 bp, 57 predicted proteins | sample 811181 | NCBI WGS metagenome assembly MDTC01 (sample SAMN05326644, study PRJNA326480) | marine metagenome | isolation source: seawater | place: Pacific Ocean: North | collected 2011
CGAATGGGTGTAAACATTGATATCCATGATTTGGAAACAAAAGCTAATATGGCTCGTAAATTCTTTGATAAAAATAACAAACTAACAGTTATGGTGACAATGAAAGGCAGAGAACGTGGTAGACCTGAGTCCGCCAAAGAAGTGCTAAATAAGTTTGCAGAAAAACTTAATATAAAATTTGAACATATTAGTGTTCAAAGTCACAGAGTAACTGGAAAAACATAGAAAACATATGGCATATAATAAAAACTATACAAAAAATTGGCAGTCAAATGATAGACGGCCTACTAGACGTGACGATCAACCTAAAGTAAAAGGTTTAACTGTTGAAGTTAGAAACGGAAACCTTGAACAAGCTATGAGAAGACTTAAAAAGATGATAGCAAAAGAAGGTATAATGCAAGAAGTTCGTGACCGTAGACACTTTGTAAGTAATACGGAAAAAAGAATCAAAGCAGAAGCGGCTGGTAAAGCTAGACATCGTAGACGAATTGCTATGGACAAACCAAAATAGATCTATAAATATCTTTATAGGAAGGCATAATTATGACAAGAACTCAGACAAGTGATGTAGCAGAGATTACAAAGTTAAAATCTCCACCTAAGTATTGTGTAATACTACTTAACGACGATTCTACACCTATGGAATTTGTTATTAATATATGCCAAACTATTTTTAATAAAACAAAAACAAAAGCAGAAGCTATTACGTTAGAAGTACATAAAAAAGGTAAAGGTGTAGCAGGCACCTATAGCTACGAAGTAGCAGAACAAAAATGCGTAGAAACTGTAACAGAAGCCAGAAGAAATGGTTTTCCTTTAGATGTTACATTAGAAAAAACAGAGTAAGTTAAACAAATATGAAAATAGCAATCACGCAACGTGTGATTGACTTTCGAAACGGTCCATATGACAGCATAGATCACGGATTTTATGATATGTTCAATGGACATACTTTACGGCCTATTCCAAATCACTTAGACCATTATCAAACAGATTTAATAGTCAGTAGCGATATCATAGTGTTCACAGGTGGCAATAGCATGATACCCGGAAATTGGCAGTATAATGAAAACAGATTAAGAGTCGAAAAGCACACGTTAGATTTAGCAAGACTGTACAACAAACCTATTTTAGGAATAAGTAGAGGTTGCCAATTCTTAACTACTAGCCTAGGAGGCAGTATTAAAGAAAATGGTAGACATACTCACGATCATATCGTATATTATAATGATAGCGAAGTAGAAGTTTGTAGTAGGCACGAAGAAGTATTAGATAAGATACCTGCAGGTGCCACTTGTTTAGCTACAGATGAAGATGGTAATTGCGAAAGTTGGAAGTTAGATAACATTATAACAGTATTATGGCACCCAGAAAGAATGAATACACATTGGTTACCATATGAAGCATATGGAATTTTAGGAATATGAACACATTGAAAAAATTTTTAATTAAAAGCTATTATGATAATAAAATGGCTTTCTACTATGAAATGGCTAGTACTATATCACTTATATTTGCAAGTAGTGTATTAACATTTGCAAGTACAGGAGTAGGAACAAAGCCAGAAATTTATGTTCCTGGTTATTGGTTAGGATCTATACTTGGACTTATTGGTGCCTATCATAGAGAAGCTACTTGGGTTATGATTTTATGTATTTGGTTTACTGGAATTAACAGTATTGGACTTTGGAGAGTATTTGGATGAAAATAGGATTTACTTGTAGCACGTTTGATTTACTACACGCCGGACATATTGCTATGTTGCGAGAAGCTAAGGCACAATGTGATTATTTAATAGTAGGACTACAAACAGATCCTACAATAAGCAGACCAACAAAGAATTCACCCATACAAACAGTAGTAGAAAGATATACACAATTAAAAGCAGTAGGGTATGTAAATGAAATAATTCCATATACTACTGAACAAGATTTAGAAGATATACTTTCTATGTATAATATTAATGTACGAGTATTAGGTGAAGAATATAAAGAAAAAGATTTTACAGGAAAAGATATCTGTAAACAGAGAGATATTTCTCTATACTTTAATAAACGAGACCATAGATTCAGTTCAACAGAATTGAGGCAACGGGTTAACACAAAGGAAATGAAAAATGAGAGTGCGTGAAGAAGTCAAATTAAATTTTGAAGATGTATTAATGGAACCAAAACGTTCTACACTATCAAGTAGACGTGATGTACAAATGACTAGAAAGTTTACATTTAGAAACTCTGGTAAAGTGATTGACTTCTGTCCTATATTTGCTAGTAATATGGACGGTGTAGGTACATTTGAAGTTGCTAAAGTATTACAAGAACACAAAATGATGACTGTAATTACAAAAAGTACAACATTAGATGAATGGAAAGCGGCCGCAGGCACAGGATTAAGAATGCAGTCGTTGTCAGTATGTACAGGAACAAATCGTATGTACGATCCAGAAGCAGAAGATTATTCCAATATGCAGGCAGTATTAAAATCATTTCCTGATGTAAAAATGATTACTGTTGATGTTGCCAATGCTTATCATGAGAATTTTGTAGACTTTATTAAAATGGTAAGAGAAGAATATCCAGATAAAGTTATTGTAGCAGGCAACGTAGTTACACCTGAAATGGTTGAAGAGCTTATTATTAATGGTGCTGACGTAGTTAAAATTGGTATTGGGCCTGGCTCAGTATGTACTACAAGAACAATGACAGGTATTGGAGTACCACAGTTTTCAGCTATATTAGAATGTGCAGATGCGGCAAATGGCGTTGATGGACATATTATGGCAGATGGTGGTTGTGTACATCCAGGAGATATTGCTAAAGCACTTGGCGGTGGAGCTCATATGGTAATGATTGGTGGAATGTTAGCTGGTCACAAAGAAGGTGGCGGTAATATTATTACTAAACATACTGCTACTGGTGGAGCTCATAAGCTAGATAATGGAACATATGTTCCACACTTTGAAGAACAACAGTTTGTTGAGTTCTATGGTATGAGCTCAGATCGTGCTAGAGAGAAACATGGCAAACGAAAAGATGGCTATAGAGGTAACGAAGGCAGACATATTGTTATGCCTTATAGAGGACCTATTAACGATACAGTAGAAAACATACTAGGTGGAGTTAGATCTGCGGCTACTTACATTGGAGCAAGGCGTTTAAAAGATATGCCAAAGTGTGCAACATTTGTAAGAACGCATAATGTCATCAACAGAACTTACGAACAATTCACTGTAAAATAATTATTGCTCAAAAAGCATAACAGCCTTGCACACAGGCATTAGTAAAAAGCCTATATTTTTTGCATGGCGATGATAAATAAAAGTGAATACAAAAAAGCGACCTCAGCTTTTAAAAAATGAGAAGGCACTAGGGAAAGACCAGGGCGTGCCGACGCCTCAAAACCGACTGACACCGGAAAAGACTGGAAACCAAAAGGATCTTTCCCGAAGAATAGATCCCAAATAAAATTAGGAGAACGTAATATGACAAAGTATGTCGATGCGATAATCCGAGTGAGTGACAGTGTTTTAAATGCTGTTGGTGAATTCTTAACTGCGCCAACGACTGATAAGATTAATCCTCATTTGATGGATTATGCGAAAACAGAATACAAAAATGACTGGAGATGGGCATATCTCTATATGGTAGAAAATCAAGGAAAGGGTCCAAAAAGTGATAGATAATATGTGTAAAAAATTTATAAATTGGTTTGAATTGATGGGTACCATGAGAGCGGCTTCAGAATTAGCAAGGCAGGGGTTTCATAAGGAAGCCAAATCTTTAATGTGTGGAATAAAAGCACAGGAGAGAGCCTAGTTCATTCATGGTATAATTGTTACTTTTCTTATCTTTATGCTAGTAGCTAATGAAAATGCTGGTAGAGGTATTATTAAGGATAAGCGAAACAGGGTAACAGATATAACTTTCATTTTAAATAGTTAAATACCCAGATAAATAATAGTATGGCGAAAATCAATATCACCCGTACGATTTACGACAAAGTAATAGAAGCTGAAACGCAAGAGGCGAAACAAAAGATTCTAGAATATTATAAAAAAGAATCATTGTTTCGTCGTATTGTGTATTTCATCTATCACCCCCTTATTGATTTTGGAATGAAAGACTTTCAAGGAGGCAACGGTAAATTAGATGGTATGGGGATATCAAAATTTATGCATATTATAGATGATCTTGTAAATGGAAAGCTGAATAAAGAAGAGGCAGAGTTCAGTTCCAAAATTGCATTAAATCATATTAATCAGTTAGAAGCACCTGTACTTCGTGATGTATTAACAAAGACTGATAATATGAAACTTGAGTTTGATACTATTAATAATGTGTGGCCTTTCCTAATTATCAAGTATCCAGTTAATGAACCTGCTACTTATTATAATGATATAGAAAAAGATTTTTATTGGCCAGCAATAGCTCAAGAAAATGTTTCTGGTGAACACGTTCATATTTTAGTTAGAGGTGATATGTGTGAATTTAAAAATATGAAAGGCGAAACTATTCATGAATTAGATATATGTGCTGATCAATTTAAAATATTAGCACAAAATCAACACACTGTTTTCGATGGTGCTTGGGTAAAAATTAAAGGTGAAGATAGATTTATATTATGGGACGCAATTAGATTTGATGGATTTGCAAAAGGTATTGAAAACAGAATGGGATATAATTGGAGATATAATGGTTTACAACATATGTGTATGTTAGCTAAAGAAAAAACACCAAAGCCAATTTATGATTTACCAAAAGCAATATCAGTAAACTCACTTGATGAAGCTAGACATTTTGGATTAAAAGTTAAATCTGATTTAGTTGTAAAGTGTATGAGTAGTGAGTGGCACTCAGGAGTTAATACGAAGCAAGTCTTTATTAACATGGACGTCAACACTTGATGCACCAAATTTTGTTCCTTTAATATTACATTTAGCACAAACACCTTTACGAATACCTTGATATAATTGACTTCTAATATACTTCATCTTTTTACTATTCCAACATTCTATTAGTCCGTCTTTGATTACATTACCCATAGTACCAGCCTCTCTATGCCAGTCATTACAGCATAAAGTCATGTCTCCATTCCAGTCTATAAACGTTTTATAAAAGGGTAAAAAGCACTGATTTTGTACTCCTTCTCCGCCCATAGAGCCCGCTCTATTGTTAAATCCATATTCCTGCATTAACTGTTCAGCATTTCCATCGTCAAAATGAGCTCTTAATCGCCAGTTATAATGTAATGGATCAAAGGTATTTTTCATTATTTCTTCACGTTTAAGATATTGTTTTTGCCCATCATAGCAGTCAATAGTTAGTTTATCTAATCCTGCTTTAAACATTTCAATAGCATAATCAATATGGGTATCAATAAGTCTATCACCATTAGATGTAACTTCAATATAAACATTAGCCTTACGTAATAATGTAATAATTTCTTTTAATTTAGGATGTGTATGTGGTTCACCGAAACCAGTTATATGTATATCTCCATACCAATCTGTTTTCTTTAGTTGATCAACTAAATTAGAAACAGTATCAAGACTCATAAATAATTTTTGATTAGCATATACTTCTGGGTCATGTCTAGGACAGAAGCTACAAGTACGATTACACAATTCAGTGACATTTAACTCAATAGTAGATAATCCAGGTAAATCCAAACTATTAATGTTCGCTGACTTATGTCTGAAGTTTCTAATATTGATATGTTCTGATATATCAAAATTATTTGTTTTTAATTTTTTCTCTGTATTTTGGTATTTCATGATCATATAAGCTGTCAAATAATTGTAATTTACTCCACGCTCTTGCTGTGGATCGTAGTTTATCCCACGTTCTTTGCCAGTAAGTACTATCAGTTAAAATTTTTCCTGCATAATCCATATAATGTAATTGACCAACATGGTGATATAAACCAAATGGAGGAACTTGACAAACTATATCATTATTATTTACAAAGCGAAATGATGGAATATCTTTAAATTGGTCTGCCCAGGAAGTGGTACCAACACGTGGTGATCCATAAGTGTATAGTTCTACTTTATATCCTGACTGACGGATTCTACTGGCAAAAATAGTAGCCATTGCGGCTCCTAAACTATGTCCAGTAATAACAAGTGTATCACGTTTTTTGCTAACAGCTCTACCATATACGTATTTGTGAACGTCTTCGTAGATTTTATCAAGATGTCCTTTAAATCCAGCATGGACACTTCCTTCAGTATCTGACTCTGTAGGCCATGCTTTAATATCAGCTAGAATATCACTTAATTCAGTTGGTTCTGTACCACGAAAAGCAACATAAACAGTTTCTCTATCATAACGAAATGCACAACCTTCTGCACCATCATTATCAAATTCTAGAATTCCGTACTGAGTTGGTCGATGTTCTTTTAATTTTCTTTCTAAGGCTTCGCCATGAAAATATACTGCACTACTCAAAGTAGAACAGAACTCAGCTCTTTTCCAGTTAATTTTTGCTTTATTTTTTCTTGGTGTTGTCTGGGTCAATGATCTTCTCCAATTTATGAACTGGTATACGTTTATTGTCTATATAACGCCATACCTTACCACGACCATTATCTACCTCAAATATAGTTTCTCTATAACCAATACTAACGATTGTGGCTCTTTCGCCGTCTAAGAAAACAATATCACCGGGCTCGAACCCTGGTTTAATTTTCCAGCGAATACTCGCTACTAGATCAGAAGCTAGTTCTTTTACCCATAGAGCCACTATTGCCGCTAGTATTAATACTAGATAGGGTGATGTTCCATTGATAAGATTAGTTGCTTCTTGTTCTAACATATAGTTATTTATCCTGATCTTGCTTAGATTTAGCTAAAATATTATATCTTGTTGATCCGTCTTCTTTTACTGTACACTCATATTTACATATCCACGGTGGATCTTCACTTTCCCAACCAGGATGCCACACATCATTATTATAGAATTCGCTATTGACTACTTCATCTAATGTACGTTTTTCTAAATTATTAAAGTCAGGATCCTTCATCATTTGTTTTCTAAATCTAGGATCACCAGCTAGTCTTTTAGATTCACCACTATCAGGGTCTGATCTTTTATCCCAGCCGTTTGCCCAAAAACAACAAGGCCAAACTTTGCCTTCAGATGTGATTTCCCAATCTCTAATCTGTTTTTTCTTGTTCCAGGTCATACATTTTATTTTACCAGACATAATTTCCTTACCCGTTGTATCCTAGATCTTCATAGTTTTCATATTCATTTTTGTGAAATTTATCCAATAACTCTTGAGCCATCGGTCTATGATGTGGTTGAATTTTACCATAACCTCTATTATTCCATTTAAATTCAATCTCACATTTTAAATCATTTTTTGCTATATCCACTGCTTCAGGTATCTGATGCCAATTCCAATCAAATAATAGGAAGTGCCACTTTCCGACTCCACCAGCATGATAAAAAGCTCTCATATTATCCATTGCACGTTTAAAGTTAACGCCTTCTCTATATAACCAATTGGTATCATGATCAGTACCATCTACCCCAAATTTAATTCTTAATCTGTCACCATACTGTTCAGCTATACGTTTATACCAAGCAGGAGCTCTTAGACCCCCATTTGTATTGATATGTACATAAGGTGCGTGTAATAGGGCAAAGTCCGTAAACTCTTCTACCTGTGGATGCATACACGGATCGCCTAATTCTCCACAAAATTGTATAAAATCAAATTCTATATTAGCTGTTTCAAGAACTCTTTTAAACATATCAAAATCCATATGTTTTAGTTTTAACCAGTCTTGTGCTTCTCCTGTAGATTCATTTGTACGAGCACAAGATCTACATTTAGCTTGACAATATGTGGTTATAGCGAAATCAAATGCGTGTTTCATAGTAGTATTTATTAGAAATAAAGTGTTGACAAATTCGCTAAAATCTTATATATTAATAACAATAGTTCATTAGAACTAGTAAACTAATTAAATATTTGGAGAAACTAAATTCATGAATATGATTAACAAACCGGTGCCAGAATTTAAGACAATGGCGTTTCATAATAATGGATATGTTGAAGTATCCAATGAAGATTTTAAAGGTAAATGGAGTGTGGTAATCTTTATGCCGGCGGCATTTACTTATAACTGTCCTACAGAAGTTGAAGATTCAGCTGATAATTATTCAACTTTTAAAAATATGGGAGCAGAAGTCTACATTGTGACTACTGATACACATCATGCTCATAAGATGTGGCATCAAACATCTGAAGCTGTTGGTAAAGCAGAATTTCCATTAGTTGGTGACAAAGGTCACGACATGGCAAAAGGCTTTGGTGTTTACATTGATAATCCAGAAGATGAGGACTATGGTCTAGCTCTTCGTGGTACATTTATTGTAGATCCTGATGGAATCATTAAAACATCTGAAATTCATTCAAATGAACTTGCACGTGATGTAGATGAAACGATTCGTAAACTAAAAGCGGCTCAATATACTAGAGCACACCCTAACGAGGTGTGTCCTGCAAAATGGAAAGAAGGAGACAAGACGTTGGAACCTTCATTTGATTTAACAGGCAAAATTTAATGTTAAGCACAGAAGCAAAAACACAATTAGACCAATATCTGAAAATGATGGAAGGCCCTGTTGTTATTAAAACTTCTGTGGGTGAAGATAAAGACATGGCTGATCTTTTAGATGAGATTTCAGCTATGTCTGATCTTATTACATTACAGCCAACTAACTTACCTAGAACTCCTAGTTTTACTATAGGTGAAAGAATTACATTCGCTGGAGTGCCTATGGGTCATGAGTTTGTTAGTTTAATTATGGCTTTGCTACAAGTCAGTGGGCGTAAACCAAAAGTAGATGATAAAATTATTGATCAAATAAAAGATATTCGTGAAGAATATAATTTTGAAACTTACATTAGTCTAAGTTGTCATAATTGTCCAGACGTGGTACAAGCATTGAATATAATGGCAGTGATCAATCCTAATATTACAAATGTTATGATTGATGGCGGCTCATTTAAAACTGAAGTAGATGAAAAAGATATTATGGCAGTGCCTAGTGTATATCTTAATGGTGAATTTTTTGAAAGTGGTAAACAAACTATAGAAGAAATTCTATCAAAGTTAGGAAGTAAAGCAGATACTTCAGATATTGATGGTAAAGAATTCGATGTACTTATAATTGGTGGTGGTCCTGCAGGTGCAAGTGCGGCTATTTACTCAGCACGTAAAGGAATTCGTACAGGTATTGTATCAGAACGTTTTGGTGGTCAGGTAGCTGATACTATGGGTATTGAAAACTTAATTGGTGTTTCATATACAGAAGGACCAAAGTTGGTAGCACAAATAGAATCACACGTTAAAGATTATGATGTTGATATTATGAACGTACAACGGGTTACTAAAATTGAAAAAGGTGATATTTGGATAAACGTTGCATTAGAAAGTGGTGCAAATATTAAAACTCGAACAGCTATTATTGCAACAGGAGCTCGTTGGCGTGAGTTAGGAGTTCCAGGAGAAGCTGGATTTAAAAATAAAGGCGTAGCATATTGCCCACATTGTGATGGTCCTCTATTTAAAGGTAAACACGTAGCAGTTATCGGTGGTGGTAATAGTGGTATTGAAGCCGCAATTGATCTAGCTGGAATTGTTGGACACGTAACAGTACTTGAATTTATGCCTGAACTTAAGGCAGATGAAGTATTGCAGAAAAAATTAAAAACATTAAAAAATGTTGATGTAATTACTAATGCAGAAACTAAAGAAATAAATGGTGATACTACTGTTAAATCTTTAGATTATTTGGATAGAGGTACAAAAGAAACAAAGCAAATAAAACTAGATGGTGTATTCATTCAAATTGGACTTATTCCAAATACTGAATGGCTTGACAATATTGATAAGACAAAGTTTGGAGAAATAAAAGTAAATTCACATGGTGCGACTAGTATGCCACGTGTATTTGCGGCTGGAGACTGTACTGATATACCATATAAACAGATAGTCATTGCCTTAGGACATGGTTCTCAGGCGGCTCTTGGAGCATTTGACTATTTAATTAGAAACTAAATAGTAATATGAAAAACGATGATAAGCTATCACCAAAACTAGTAGAAAAATCAAAGAAAATATCCAAAGATCTTAACAAAATCGTGGTTGATCACTGTGATGATATAGATGTTCAAGTAGCTATGGCTAGTCATATGTTAAGATTTGCCCTATGTCTATATAAAGGAGCCTTAGATAGAAATTCAGTTGCATTTACATTTCAATATGCCCTTGATAATTGGGAAGAAATTGAACGAATAATTCCTCCAAAAACTAGAACAATTCATTAAAAAACTGTTGACAAACAGCTCTAACTAACTTATACTGATATACAGTTAAGAAGGAAAGGTTTGTTATGATAAACAGTAGGCAGATCGTAGAAATTATAAAAGAAGAGGTCAATAAAACTGAGTCTGCTTTAATTAAACAGGCTCTTAATAAGATCGTAGATCGTATTGAGATTTTAGAAGATCTTGAATTAAACAATATGTATAAAGACTATATGCAGAAGGAGGAACAAGAACGTGAAGAATCAGTTAAACGAGTTAAAAATGAATGGGACAACATCTTTAGCAAATAATGTTCAGCTAACTCACAAGCGAATGATGAATGCAAAAAGTATAGCATTGAATCCTAGCAGTAGTTCTTGGGCAAAACAATATTGGAACGGCGTGGCTGAAAAGTTAAGCAAGTCACTAGGGGAACAAGTAAATGGATGAAGCAGAAATTATTTTTCGTATTGACACGATAAAAGCTGAAATTAATTTTGCTAAATCTTGTTTACAACCACACGACACGGGACACATACATACCGCTATTAGTTGGTTAGAAGAGCGAGTAGTAACATTAGAAGAGGAACTTAAACAATTACAGTTTAACTTCTCCGCGTAGCTCAGCAGGATTAGAGCAACGGTCTTCTAAACCGTAGGTCGGGAGTTCGAATCTCTCCGCGGAGGCCAAATTATGGGAGTATGGTGTAGTGGTAACACGACGGTCTCCAAAACCGTAGACTGAGGTTCGATTCCTTATACTCCTGCCAAATACTTATTTGGCGGGCATGGTGGAATTGGTAGACACACAGGACTTAAAATCCTGAGGCTTTAAGCCGTGAGAGTTCGAGTCTCTCTGTCCGTACCAAATAACTTATAACCAGGGAGGGTTATGACAGAAGAAGATAAAAGAATGTATGATGATCATAAGGAACATGGTGAAGATATGTCCTACGAAAATGAGGGCGGTACAGTAACTATACCATTAAAAGAATATGATAAATTACGTTCAAGACAAGCATACATTACAGACAAGAGTCTAATTTCTGTAATTGATAAGATAGAAGAACTAGTCAGAGCATTAAGAAAGCACATTGTTAGATCAGACTTTGACTAAATATTGCCAACAAAAGGAGATTTATGGCAAAGAAAAGAACTTATAAGTTCACAAATATGGAAGATGTAAAAGAAGTTACAGCATTAAGTTTAAAAAAAGCAGTTAGATCTTTTCAAGGCGGTGCAGATAAATTAAAGGAAACTACTGCTTCTTGGGTAAGTAAAAAAGGTCAAGCAGTAACTAAAAAAATAAAACTTCCTTGGGGAAGAAAAAAGAAACTAGGTAGATAATATGGCAGGTATGAGACCAGCAGTGGTTAAACAAAAACCAGCAAATTGGAAAAGATTAATAGATGATGTTGAAATTAAACCTTGTTTATTTGTTAGTTCTGTAGGCAGAAAAGTAATGGGCGGTTCGGTAGATGGTGAATTAATTGTAGATGAAAATGGCCAAGCAATTCCATTTGGACAAATTAAACATAACGGAGTTAAGTCGTAATTGAAAGACTGGTTTAATATAAAACATTTAAAAGAAGCCAACTCTAATTATTTCATTCATTTATATTGGGGAATTAGAGAGGCTTTGTTTCTATTAGTAATGGCAATAGCGAGTCTTGCTCATGCTATATGTCCTCCACTGTTTAACTTTAAACTATTAGAGATTAGAGCAAAGAAAATATTAGGATTCTATGATGCATTACCTGATCACCCAGTCTGGAAAGAAATTAAAAATAAATTGAAAGAGGTGAAGTAATGATAATTGTGGATATATTTGGTTTTTTGATAGTAGCAAACTTATTACTATCATTTCCTGGTGTAATGAATTAAGGAGGTGAAGAAATGAAATTTGAAGATATAACATTTAAAGATACGCCGAGGTTGGGTAACAATGCTATCCAAGCACATATTGAGTATCCTGGTACTGAATATGTTATGAGTGTTGTAAGGCACGCCGGCAGTTATGGATTTGAGTTAAATAGATATGAACTTGGCATATTTAAAGGTGATAACATGGTTAGTTTTCCACCAGTTACACATGAATCAGATCAAGTTAGAGGATTTCTAAAAGAGTTTGAAATTGAAAAGTATATCAACAAGATGGGTGATATGCTAGACTCTAAACCAAGAAACAAAGGAGCAGATAATGACTAAAATAATTACAGCAATATTCCTTTTTGCATTTGTAGCTGGTTGTTCAGTAATTCCAGATAATCCTAGAGTATCATTTGGAAAAAAGTGTTCTGAAATTGACGAGGGGCAAGTAGCATATAGCTGGTTGTGGATATACAATGGCGATGCAGGCTTAAACGCAAATAAGGAAATTTGTAAAGACATAGACGGATAACTTCTGAGTTAGGAAAAAACCAGATAATGTTAACCAAAATTGAAAATGATTCATGGACAGGTATCTTAAAAGAGGATCCTGTCCGTCCACATCTTTCGTCCACGTTTAGATTAAGTGCAGATCGTATCGTACTTGTTTTAACTGATGAAGATGCCTATAATGCAGAGGCAGTCACTTGTATTGCATTTACAAATGAAGTGCCGACTAACGAAGAAGAACTTGACACATTTAGTCAACAGGCGTGTCAAGATAATCAAAAAGGAACAATAGCAGTTTTTTATACAGTGTGGAGTTATAAACGAGGATCAGGCAGAGAAATTATTAATAAAGGTCTTGCTTGGGTAAAAGAGAATTATCCTCACGTGAATAAGTTTGTAACATTAAGTCCAAAAACAGAAATGGCAAAAAGATTTCATACTAAAAATGGTGCAACATTATATAGTGAGAATGTTGATTCATATAATTTTGAATATAAAGGTTGACACTTTTTATAACCGTGTTATAAATAATACGTAAACGTTGAAGAACCGTATTAGTTTTAATGGACGTCGGGGCAGTACCGACCACCTCCACCATAAACACTTCTAGATGAGATATTGAATCACTGCTTGGAAGTGTTTATGATGGGGGTGAACTAGGATCGACATATTATGAAAGCGATTTGGAGTTTACCGGTTGGTTCCGTTATTGACCAAAATTTATAAATGCAGATGAAAATCTAGCACTTGCGGCCTAATTTATTAGGCTAACGGGGTTGGCAACGTACCTGGCAACAGAAACGTTGCACTTTTCTAATCACAGGTTGTAAAAAAATTTAAAAAAATGTTGACAGTATCGTCCATTTAGTGTTAGTATCAAATAAATAAAAGTGAAACACAATGTTTCAGGCAGGCACAAGTCGAGCCTGCTCTTAATATGTGAGCACCGTGGTAAAAGCGGTAAGCAGAGGAGATAAAAAATGGACGCACTCACCTTATGGATGGCCATCGGGTTCCTTTTCGCAGGATACGCAGTCATCGCAAACGATTCAGTACAAACTCTTGGAACTTGGATCGCATCAAACAACGAAAAATTTAATTGGAAAGTAATGTGGGGAGCGGCTTCGGCTGTTCTACTATATACATTATGGTATGGTTGGTACACCAACGGTGGTGATATCAGTTATGGAAGATTAAATAAAATTCCATTTCAAGAGATACAATGGTACCACGCAATGGCACCAGGATTACTATTAATACTAACACGTATAGGTGTGCCAGTAAGCACATCTTTTTTAGTATTAAGTGCATTCGCTAGTACATTTGTATTGGAAAAAATGTTAATGAAATCTATGATGGGATATGCAGTGGCGGCAGTCGCGGCTTATGCTATTTGGATTGTTGTTAGCAAAATACTTGACGAAGCAAAACCAGTCAAAGAAGAACATAAAAAATATTGGCGTATTGGTCAATGGGTTACTACTGGCTTCTTGTGGTTTACGTGGCTGAGTCATGACATGGCAAACATTGCCGTATTCCTGCCTAGACAAATTCCATGGGATTTAATGATTTTAGTAAGTATTGTTTTTGTAGCAGGACTTGCATTTATGTTCCGTGAAGGCGGTGGTAAGATTCAAAAAATTGTGTTAGAAAAACACAATACAAGATACGTTAGAAGTGCTACTATCATTGATGGTGTATACTGGCTTATTTTGTTTTTCTTCAAAGAACTAAACGATATCCCAATGTCAACAACTTGGGTGTTTGTAGGTTTACTTTGTGGACGTGAACTTGCTATGGCAACTATAACAGGCAAAGAAAAGTTTAAGACTGTCTTTCCTTTAATTGGAAAAGACTTCTTTAAAATGATGATTGGATTAGGAGCATCAGTTGGTGTTGTACTTGCAATTCATTATGTAATTGTTCCAAACGGACTTTAAAAAACTTGACAAACAGTTAATAATCTTATATAATATGCTTATCTGCCCGTAGCTCAGCTGGATAGAGCGATTGTCTACGAAACAATAGGTCGGAGGTTCGAATCCTTCCGGGCAGGCCAAAATTGGAGCATAGCCAAGTGGTAAGGCATCGGTTTTTGGTACCGACATTCCTAGGTTCGAATCCTAGTGCTCCAGCCAGATGGCTCTGTAGCTCAGTTGGTTAGAGCATCCGACTCATATTCGGAAGGTCAGTAGTTCGAATCTACTCAGAGCTACCATATAAATAGATATATGAAGATAGAATTCGATGGTTCTAATTATTGTGTAATATACAATAACAAAATCTTATTAAGAACGCATAATAGACTCATTGCTGAAAGATTTATGCGTCAATTCAACTCATGACAAAAATAAAGAAAGAATCACAAATAAGAAGACTAAAGAAAAGTCCTTTTGTACAATGTCCTACTATTCCTTCAGTACAGGAATTAATTAAAACTGTTGAAGTAGTAAATTATCCTAGAGGAAGTGGTAAAGCAACAAAAAGATTTAAAGTCTTAGAAGATATGTATAGGGAATATATAAAACCTATTGTTGACCTGTCTGAATTTGAATATTGTTATTTTGTAAATGGAGTTACAGATGCTTTGAATCATTGGGTAGCAACAGAAGATAGATCATGGCAATTTTTAGAAGGTGATTATGACTATGCAAACTTAATTAGTAATAAAGGAAATTGTGTAAACAAAATAAATGATACAGATGTTCTTTATATCTCTAATCCAGCCTGTTCAACAGGAAATTTTATTACATTACCTGATATTTCAAATCCAATTATATTAGATTGTGCATATTTAGGAAGTACAGAAATAAAAAAGATGCACATACCTGAATCAACTGAACAAGTATTTTTTGGATTCTCTAAAGGGTGGGCTCTAGTAGGTGGAAGATGTGGACTAGTATTTACTAAAAAGCCACATAAAAGCCTTTCACTACTTAAACAAGTAGAAGCATGGAATTATACTACTGTTGAAGTGGCAATAATGCTATTGTATAATTACACTTTAGATCAGATATATAATATATATAGGCCCATACAGTTAGAAATATGTAAGGACTATAATTTAATACCCAGTGATTGTTTCTTTATTGCAACAAGCACAGATAAAGAGTATGAAGTCAGAAGAAGAATAAAGGACAATGATGTTGCTAGATTAGACATCAGTTATCTGATAAATACCTATGGAGAAAACAATGAATCGTAAACAGTTACCTACAGTAGCAAAGCTACCAATAGACATAGATATTAACAAACTTCGTGAAGAAGTTGACAGACTTGTCACTGAAATGAAGTTTAAAGATGTACGTTCTGCGAATCCTATGCTATGTGATAACCATATGCAGTTAGTAGAGGACGTATACGATAATTTTAAACAGATTAATTTAACTAAACCTAGTAAAATTCTTGAATATGAGCCAAGTATTAAAAAACGACTAGAAAGAAAAGAAGAGCATTTATATAATGTTCCTACTGCACAATACCAAGATAGTTATATTAAATCTTTAGTAGAACAATGTAAAGCAAACGCAATTAGAGTTCGTATTACTAGTTTAGACGCAGGCAAAGAAATTCCATTTCATGTAGATTATGGAGTTGACTATGCCGTTCGTTGTATTGCTCCAATTTATACTAATGAAAAAGTAATTAACAAGTTTAAACGTGCTGGAAAAATGGAAGAATACCATTTAGAAGCTGGAAATGCTTATTTTTTAAACATTGGTTACGCCCATGCAGTATATAACCATAGTGATAAACCTAGAATTGCTCTAATGTTTAGTTTAGATGGAACACAGGATTTAGAAGCTATTTACGAAGCTCATAACTCTGTTACTGTTTAATTCGAGGACCAAATGCATAACAATTATAGAAAAGTATTGAATAGTGAAGTACCTTTACCTCATTATGATATTGAAAGATATAAAACTAGATCTACTGATCATGTAAATTATCATCAACCTTATCAAGGATATAAAGGTGTTGTATGGACACCATTAGATTTACCTGTATTAGAACTTGACTTGGATAAGTTATGGGAAGTATGGGAAAAGGTTAACAATAGAGAAATAAAAGGAATGGCAAGTCCTTGGTTTGATAACAAACCAGAGGATCTTAATAGTGCTAGACATACAGATTTTGATAAAACTTTACAGAAAGTTAAAGATCACGATTATAGAAACCTAATAGTATTACGTGCTGAAGGAAGTTACCACAGTGCAGATATAAAAGGTGAGTGGGAAGAGTTTATGCATGACGAATTTCCACAGGTAGTTAGTTGGATGGAATCATTACCTTGGGATAACATTAGATGGATGGGATTTGTAGGCAGAGATACACATGGAGTTGGACCTCATTATGATGAATATAGACCACTAAGACCTTTACTTGAATCACAAGAGCCTAGTCAAGTAAGAGTACGTTGGAGTAAGGTTACTGATTGGAAAAATGAACATCTATATCTAACAAAAGATCATGGAGCAACAAGAATATATCCTATGTTACCTCCAGAAACAAATTCAATGGCATATGATGGCACAGTTCATGAACATGGTGCAGATGGTGGGTATCATCCAACAGAAAGAATACAACTTATGCCCATGGGAACTTTAAATATTCCAAAATGGCATGAACTTTTAGATCGTAGCATTGAAAAATATAAAGATTATATAATTACTGAAGAATGGTTTAAATGATAAAAGGCAAACACCATATAGTGTTCGATGAAATAACCTACAATAGAATAGAACTTTCAGATTTTGTTTCTAATTTTAAAAATTGTATTGTAAGTTATAATGATTATCTTGATAGGGACGGAGTTAAAAGAGATTTTGACTATCTTGATGGGTATAATATATGTGATACAAGTTTAATAGAAGGAAAACACGCCATAGATTATCCTATTATAAGAAATTTAGTAAACAAATTTAATATTAATGTGGATTATAAACGTGTAACTCTTATGCATTTTGATACTGGTTATAGTTTCCCTATACATACTGATCATGCTATGAAAGCAGGAATTATGTTTCCTATATGGCCTGAAGATGCAGGTGAACCTATTGTATTTTATAAAACAGATAATGTAAAGGTTGCTACAGACTATAGTTATTTAACTGAAGACGACATTGATTATAAACATTACTATAGTAATGAGCATCCAACTTTATTTAATGCACAAGTTCCACATGGCGTTCCTACAGTTAAAGAGCCAAGACTGTATTTAAAGATTATGTTGTTTGATGATACATATGAAAGTATTGATGATAATTTTATAAAAAAAGAAAAAGAATTAGGTGGACCTAAAGGACTTGAGCCTACAAGATTTAAAACTTGGGAAAGCAAAGGCAGAGAGATAGATTTTTAAATGATTATACAGAATAAAAAATTAGACGCAATAGATCCAATTGATGCAAGTAAGAAGATTGCTGAACATGGATATTTGATTATTGAAAATAGTGGAGCAAGTCCTGAAGAGTTTGCAGGTTGGAACTTAGAACTTGGTTATCATATTAGTCCTGACATATGGTGTACAGATAAAGAACATAGTGAATATTTTTGGAGAGTTACAAACGAAAAAGTTGATGGTGAAAATCAAGGATTATTTGCAGATGATGAATTAGATTGGCATAGTAATCTAGTACCACACGCAGATGCACAAGAAATAGTTGGGCTATATGCAAAAACAATTACGTATCCTACTGAAACCTGGATATGTGAAAGTCCTAAATGGTGGTATACATTACAACAAGGCTCAAGAGAGTTTTATGAGTCATTAAGTACTATTCATTGGCACGCCTCAACAGATAAACCAATTAATCAACCTTGGAGACCTGATTGGGACAAGAAATATACAGATACTGTAATTGAAGGAATTAAAAGAAATAGAGAAAGAAGTAAGGTTCAGGAATGTGTTAACATAGAACCTGAAATAAAAGAAAAGTTTGGAGAATGGAGAGGGATTTTGGACATACATAAGTTTGTACCTAACCATCCATTGGGTACAAAAGGAATATTTTTTAATCCGTATGATATTTCTCACTTTATTCAACATGGACAAATACTTGAAAATGAGAAAGAAATATATGATGAAATATGGAATAACTGGGTATTATCGGAAGAATATACATATAAACATCTATGGAAACCTGGTGATATAATGCTGATGGATCAGACATTGACAATTCACAGAAGACCGGATATAATGAAAGATAAGCCTAGAGAATTATTAAGAACAGCATTTTGGTATAAATCAAATGTGCGAAAACATTATGAATATGTATTATAGGAGATAATATGAGAGTATACGAATACGATGATGAGAAACTTAAAGAATTAGTAACTAAGATTCAAACAGATGGTTATAGTGTACATTATGACCAGGAGTTAACACAAGAAGAGATGGTAGAATTCTTTAAAAGAATTGGAGAATGTGAAGCCCCTGGTTTATTCATGAATCCTAAAGACAATCCTGAAATCTTTATTGTAAGTGGAATGAAAGATGAAGAAGGAAATAAGATAGGTATGTTTGGAGATGGAGAATTAGGTTGGCATTCAAACGGCAACTCAAGACATTTAATTGATAAAATTTTAATTGGTTTATATGGAGTATTAGGTGAGCCGAATACAACCTTAAGTGTGTGTAATACTAGTAATCCTTTTTATGATCTATCAAAAGATGAACAAGAATATTGGCGTAGTGTTAAAATTAAAATTAAATTTAAAAATGATACAATGTACCACTTGGATGAAGATGATCCAGAACTAGAATTCATGAGTAAAAATAGAGGTAGTATAAGACCATTAGTTGGTCAACACCCACATACAGGTAAAGATTATTTTTATTTTCCATATCACTTTATATGTGGTGCTTGGGAAGGTAAAAAGAAAGTAGACTATGAACCTATTATTGAAAAACTTATACCTATTATATTTAAAAGTAAATATCAGTATCATCACATATTCCAAGAAGGTGATTTACTATTGATGGATCAGTTTACTACATTACATAGAAGAACTCCAGTAATGGGTAAACGATTACTTTGGAGAATGGCTAGTGACTACAACAAAATTATGGCATAGAGTTTTTGATTTAAATATTAGTTTAGATGAATCACTAGTATGGGCTAGAAAGTTACAGTTAAGTAGACCTGGTACACAGGTACCAGGATATTTAGGTGCAGATCAGATGTATTGGGAAGATAATCTTCCTAAAAAGACATTTGATTATTTAGATAGTTTAATTCCTTTAATGGGAACTTATAAAGGACAAGGAGAAACATGGTGCTCATTGTGGGAATATCCCTCATCAGCAATTTTACCTCCACATATTGATTCAATGATTCAATTGTTTTCAACTAATCTAATACTTCCGCTTATCGGAAAATTTAGAACAAGTATAGTAGAACCTAATACTGAAAATAAATTAGATAGTGTTGAATATGGTCCTGGACAAGCATTCTTTTTAAAATCAAAAGAGTTTTGGCATATGGGAGAACCTGTAGATGACTACCGGTTATGTGTATTATTGTTTATTAAAGAAGAAGTAAATTTGGATAGTTATATAAAATGAAGATAGCAGGTATAAGTTTTAGTCATGCAGACAATAGTTTACAAAAACGTGGACTAGAGTTATTAAACGAGCATGGTATATTAGATGAGATATATGGTATGACTGATTTTAATATGCCTGTATGCAATAGTAATAAGAGTGATGGAGTAGTACCAAATAGTGTTACAGAGTTTATTAAGGCATTAGACGCAGATGTATTTGTATTTGCTATTAGTGAAGCAACTAGTCATTACAGTGCAGGTTTTAAAAATGCAATGGATTGGTTAGTAGTTGATACAAAATTCAATGCTAGACTAGGTACTGATTATCCAATAACAGATAAACCAATTTTTGTAATTACATTTTCTCCAACAAGTAAGCCACCAGCAGGTTCAAGACATTTTGATATGACTAGACATCTATTAGAAAAAATGGGTGCAAAAGTTATTGATATGTTTGTTGTAAATAATTCTTGGAACGATATAGTACCTGGTGGATTCAAAAATATACAAAACATACATGATAAGATAAATGCGTTTAAAGACGTCTATGATGCTCCTGTACCAAAAGAACAATTAGTAGATAACAGTAGTCTACATTGGCTAAAGGATTATAATAGATGGGATATCAAATGGAAATACGAAATGAAACCAGTACACAGAGTTAATGGTATGCCCTGGCCAAGAATTTCTAATCCTGAAACAGTTCAAGAAGAGATTGTCGAAGTACCTTTAAAAGAAGATTATAAACTAAGAAGTATGGATTATTTGGATACTGAAGAAGCAAAGCCTATATTTGAAACTCAAGCAGATTGGATTATAAAGAATAATATTAAGGGTATAGTAGATATTGGTTGTAGAATAGGAATAGTTAATGATATTCTACATGAAAAAGGATATAAGAATTATCAATATATGGGGTTTGATACTAGTCCTCAGCCTATTGCATATGCTAATGAGATATGGAATGACTATAATAATATAGAATATAGGTGTGCTAGTATGTATAATCATGAAGATATTAAAGTAAATTTTGACGTAGATTGTGTTATCTGGAGCGGTGTTTTACTATATGATCCAGAAAATCACAAAAAACTATTTGAAAATTTAACAATTTCGTTGTATAATGCTAAACACGCAATTATTCAGGAACCTTGTAAAGATCAAGATCCTGAAAAATTTTTAGATAATATGAGATTAAATACAATAGAACAAGAAATGGATCAGTATAAAACTTATTCTTCTTATGAAGATGTGGTTGTAAACTGTAATATATTTTCTGGAAAAAGAAGGATAGCTCACATATGCATATAAAACCTGAAACACTCCCTTGTGGATTTAAAGTTATTCCATTCATAGTTAATGGAAAAGAAAATACTGAAGGAGTTGATCCTCATGGTATGGCACTAGCAAAATCTGCAATGCAAAAAATGGCAGATGAAAGTACTAGTGATAGACTTGCTGATAATTATACTAATCCTAAACTAGATAACATGGTTATATATAGTATTCTTTGGGATATGGAAAAAGAAAAACCAGTACTTGCTACTGGTGCTCAACGTATGAGTAGCCATTGTTGTAGAGTATTCAGTAGATACTATCTATTTAATGATTACAGAACTACAAGTAGTAAAAATAGATATGATAAAGTAGATAATTTTGAAACTGATATGTGGCATATGAAACATATTGAAGAATGGTTTCCATTTATATTTTGGAGTAGAGATAAAGGAACACATTTCTTTAAACGTATTAAGGAAGTTAGAACTGATGTATTCTCTGATTGGGTTGTACACCCTGAAATTATAGAAATTTTATGGCAAGATAATATGCAAGGTATTATCTATAAAGGTGATCCAAAATATATGAATGAATTAAGATATACTTCTTTTAACAAATAGTTTTTCAGCTAACCAACCACCTGTGTCCCATTTATGAAGTCTAATTCTTTTATGATTGTCATGATGATTTTTATGAAAACCTTCACCTGCAATAAAAAAGTTTAACCACGGAACATTCGCTCCGCCTTCAACTTTATGTCCTACTGTATTAAGTAAACCAAATCCAACTTTAGCAAAAACAAATGGAATGGCCGCATATGCTAACCAAAAATACGGGCTGATTAAAAATGCAATTACGTTATGAGCTATTAAAATTTTTAAATGATGTCTATGAAAGAAAACTAATCTAGGATTTGCAAATAAGTCTTTTGCATAACGAACTGGTATTTTAGGAATATCCCAAGTAGTTAAAAGTACTTTCCAGTAACCTACTTGGCCTACGGCGTGTGGATCACCTTCGTGATCACTATGTGTGTGATGCATTCTATGACTAGCAATCCAACCAATCGGTGTACGGATATATGCTACTGATAACATCAATAATCCCATCCATTCAAACCAAGCTGGAACTTTAAATTGTTTATGACAATAGTATCTGTGGAGAAGAATACTCGCACCGAAGTGTGATATTACTTGGCTCCACAAGATACCAATTATTGTCGCTATTAAAATACTTTCTAGCATTAATTCTTTCCTAACTTACGAAATTGTAATTTCGTCGTCGCCTACTTGAACTGATTCACCTTCTGGATTTGTTCCTGGGTGTTCTTTGTGTTCAAGATATTTTTCTTCATTTTCGTAACTACATACAACCTTAACAGATTGTGGTGATTCTAATGTCATATCTCCATCAATTATATAAACAAAATTCTGAATGCCACATGGGCCATGTTCAGCAATCCATTCATCGATATCTGCGTATGTGTTTGTATTTGTAGTTTTGTAAATTTTAGCTACTGTATACATTATTATCTCCTATAGGGAATTACATAAGAATTAGTATTCTTACGTGTGTTAACACTATTATTTATCGAAATAAGTTTGATTAAACATTATATAATACTTGACAAGATGCACATAGTTATAGTAGTATATAAATAATGCAAAGGAAGATTAACTCAGTTGGTAGAGTGCCTCGTTTACACCGAGGATGTCGGGAGTTCGAGTCTCTCATCTTCCACCAGATAGGCGTATAGCTCAGTTGGTTAGAGCATTCGCTTGATAAGCGAAAGGTCATAAGTTCGAGTCTTATTACGCCTACCATTAAGGATGGTTTTATGATGTTACATAGTATTAAACAAATGCAAGAAAAAATCAAAGTAATGAAAGAAAAGGTTGACTTACTGGAAAAAGAACAGTATAATAAGTCAGAAAATGAGGTTAAGTATCGTATTGAAGATATACAGGCGTTAGCCAGAGATATTGCAAACGATACTCAATCACCGGGCAATTAAGCCCGGCTTAGGCAAGGCTACTACCACAGATCAGGGTGTGGATCGTTATAGGCAGGAGTAGTCATTAAGTAGGCGGTGAGAGTGAATCCAAAATCACTGGGGGCCATACTTAACATAGATAAATATCTATACATAAGACTTGTCAATAAGTTTTATGACATAAAAAAGGAGAAAAATGATGAACATTATTTCATGGATCAAAGATAGATTTACAGAACGTACATCACTAGATGGCGCTATGCTAATCGGTGTTGGCGTAATCGGACTATTCTTTTCAGCGATTATACCAATGAATATCATTTGTTGGGCGGCCATTGCATATGGTGCCTTCACTTTATATAAGTCAGAAGACAAATAATTAGAGGAGTATCCCCTACATGGATTATAAGATACAAAATGCTATGTTGTGGCATCTTACAGATTCTGCAGATTGGCAACAGGTTGAATTTTATCCTACACCTAACAAGGGTGGAAAGATTGAACCTAAATTTTTAGTAATTCATTTTACTGCTGGTTCGTCAGATGCACGAGCAACGGCACAATATTTTCAAAAGCCTAATGCAAAAGCATCGGCACACCTTACATTAGATTTAGACGGAACATATGTTCAAAACGTTGAGTTTGATGTAAAAGCCTGGCACGCCGGCAAAAGTCAGTGGGCTGGTTATAGAGGATTGAATAATAATTCAATTGGAATAGAAGTAGTAAACCCTGGACCACTTACCATTACAAATAATGGTCAGTTCAAAACTTGGTGGGGTAAGACAATGAAATCAGATGATATTGTTGTAGCACCACATCAAAATAATCCAAATGGTCCAGAGTATGGTTGGATACCTTTTACTGAACATCAAGTTAATGCTCTTATCGGAGTAGGACAGGAATTAATGCGTGAATACCGATTGTTAGAATGTGTAGGTCACGATATGATTTCTCCTGGTCGCAAGTTCGATCCAGGCCCTTGTATGAGTCACAGAGTTTATGAATTTATCAATAACGATGTTAATGATAATGTTGGTGACTATGAATGGCAAGTTAATGTAGCTAATACATTAAATGGTCGTGGAGGACCTGGAACTAATTACCCTGTAATTAAAGAACTTAAATCCGGTGAGTTCGTAGACGTTTTAGAACGGAATGGTCTTTGGTGGTTTGTTGATACAAGCGACGGAAAAGATGTATGGGTACATTCCAAATTTCTAAAAATGGTCAAAGTTGACAATGATTCTTGATTACGAATATAGTAATGCTCCAGCAGATTGGTTCCATATAAAGAAAGCCTTCCCAATAGCTTTCGCGAACTCTTTGCTGGAGTTCTTTCCTGAGCCACAAGCTAGTAATAATACAGGAAAAAGAGATGGTTCAAACGAATACAGAACCTTTATTACCAAAGAAATTCCTAAAGCATACGATTTATTTGAAGCATGGAATACCTTATATTCCAAACAAATGTTTAGTGACTTAACTGGTATTGATTGTACACGTGGTAAGTTACGTATTGAGCTATGCCAAGATGCTCCAGGTTTTTGGTTAGAAAAACATATTGACATTCCTGAAAAATTAATTACTTTACAAATATATCTTGGAGATGGTAATGTCAAATGGGGTACTTCTCTATATCATTCTAAAGGATCACATATGGTAGTACCGTTTGTACATAATCAAGGTTGGTTGACAGTAGCTGGTTCTAAATGCGTTCACGGGGTAGAACCAGATGTTATTAATGGAATACGTAAGAGTATTATTATTAATTATGTCGTTGGTGAATGGCGTGATACAGAACAGTTATACTAAATGCTACCTGAAGAAATTCTAAAACAAACAGAAAATAATGAACCTTGGCCGCATACAATATTGAGAGATGCAATAACTCCAGAATGTTTATCACAACTACTAAATTTTCATGGATCATATTCTTGGAATGATTCTATTCATGATGATTATCAAGAATCTAATATAAAAACTGTAGCAGTCAGACAAAGTGCCGTTGATTCTTTACCAGATAATGAAGCAAAATCTTTTCTTAATCAATTACTTGATAAAGAATTCTATAAAAAGATTTTTGAATATTATAATATTGATTACGAAAGTGGTTGGGAAGAAAATACAACTCTTTCTCTAGATCTTTGTTATCCAGATGCATATAATGAAAACCATAATGATAGTAATCATAGAAAAGATACAATAACATTACAGTATTATCTTCGTTTAGATGATAGTAAACGTACTCTATTTCTTAATGATTATAATACAAAAGCAATGCCAGGTAGTGCGGTTATGTTTAAAAGTAATCCTACTTCAATGCATAGTTTTCAGAAAGGACAAGGTCACAGATTTAATTTAAGACTCAGATTGGGAACCAATCTAGTTAATCCACATTATTTGCATGATCCAATTGATAGTGATATTGGAGTACTAATTGATGCAAAAGATATGGAAAGTGGTAGTCACCACGAAATGTTTGAAGTTAGTTTAGCTAATGTTACTAGAAAGAATCTATTATATTATGGAATGGGAAATATTGTTGTATATCGTTCTGCTAATGATTTTGAATCAGCAGTTGAAACATTACGTAAAGCTGGTGTCAAACGTATATTAATGTTATTTGCTGGTGCAATGATTGGTGAAAAAACAAAAGAATTAGTAAAGAATTCACAAGGAATAGTAGCATCTGTGGATAATAATAATATTTTACGCCAATATGTTGTATTTAATACAGAAAATAAATTAGATATTAGTGGAAAATTTCTTGACAATGTTAAAGATATAGTACATAATAAGGATATGTTAAAGATGGATATAGCAATTTTACATCCAGATGAAGAAAGTGTAGATTACTTAAATGTGTTTTGTAGATTTGAAATACCTCCAAAACCTTTTTCAGACAGTTTAAGTAATTTTGATAAACGTGTTGCAGGTATTATGTCTGATAGACTGCAACAATTATTATAGGAGTACAACAATGGCACCTAACCCGAATTACATTAATATGATTATTAATTTTTCCATTCTTGCTTTACTTTTTTACGTAGCAGTACAGGTATCTTAATATGACAATGCATCTAGCACGTGGATTTACCACTTTAAATACGAAAAAACGTAAGCCGAAAAAACGTAAGGCAGAATCTCATTATGTAGATGGTTGGCGTAAACAAAATAAATTCTATAAGGAAAAAGGTATAGAACTAATGACCTTACCAGAATATATTGATTACGTACATGGGGTATATAAACCTAAAGGAGAATTACGAGCAGTACAAACTCCTTGGCATCATACAGATTCTGCATATCACAGAGAATCACCTAAGGTTCATAGTAGTAATGCAAAAGATGGTATTGGTACTGCTACTAAAAAGCCGTCTATGCAATACACAGGTGAACGTAAACTAGTAGGTATTGCTATGATGCACAAAAGTAATTTGGTTCCTGTATTCGCAGATGATGACGATAAAACAGGATCTAAACAAGCAACTGAAATATCACAAATGCGTAGGAACTAATGAAAATTATTGCAGGAAATAGCAATCCAGAACTTGCTAATGCAGTTTCCGAACATTGTTTTACAAACATTGTACCTTCTAATATCTCAACCTTTGCAGACGGTGAGAGTAGTGTAGAATTTTTAGAAAATGTTCGGGGCGAAGATGTCTTTATTATACAATCAACAAGTACACCAGTTAATGATAATCTTATGGAACTTATGATTATGATTGATGCGGCTAAACGTAGTTCTGCAAAAAGAATTACGGCAGTTATTCCATATTTTGGTTATGCTAGGCAGGATAGAAAAAGTGCAAGTCGTACACCTATTACTGCAAAACTAGTAGCAAATTTATTGACTACATCAGGAGCAGATAGAATTTTAACAATGGATCTACACGCAGGTCAGATACAAGGGTTCTTTGATATTCCTGTTGATGACTTGACAAGTAGAATTGTATTTGCTAAAGATATCAAACGTAGACTTAATATGTATAATGATAATCATATAGAGATGGTATTTGTAAGTCCAGATGCAGGTGGTACAGTAAGAGCAAGAAAGTTTGCAGAAATGTTTAACGGTGATATTGCTATTGTCGATAAACGTAGACCCAAAGCAGGTGAAAGTGAAGTAATGGGACTTATAGGAGATGTGGAAGGCAAACACGCAATTCTAGTAGATGATATTATTGATAGTGGCGGTACATTATGTAATGCCGCAAAAGTTATTATGGATCAAGGAGCATTATCCGTCAGAGCATATATTACACATGGTGTTTTAACAAATGATGCTTGTCAGAAAGTAGAAAATAGTGTCTTAGAACATTTAATTATTACGGATTCTATTCAGTGGCGTTGTCCAGATAACTGCAAGAAAACAATACAAATATCAACTGGTACTCTTTTCGGAGAAGCGATCAGAAGAATAACAAATGAAGAAAGTGTATCTTCACTGTTTAATACAGGAAGTAATGTTATTAAAACTCAAATCACGGATAAATATCAAGAGAGGACCCGTGATGCTGAAATTACTAATCAAAGAGAAAAAAATCAAACACCTGCACATCAGAGTGTATAAAGACCCTGATAGTGAAACCTATGAAACAATTTTCTCATCATCTAAATGGCCTTATTGGCGTAAAGTACAGAGAACAACGGATGAACTCCTCGTAAAAGAAACTTTTCAATTATGGACAAACCATGCCCATATGTTAAAGTTTTTACCCCCAAGATTTGGACACTTCTTAATAGTAGGAAAATAAATGACAGATAAAATTATTATTGCAGATTGCGATGGTGTTCTCCTTGACTGGGAGAAACATTTTAATAAATGGATGGTATCTCTAGGATATGAGATTAAACACCCAGAACTATCTGAAATGTATCGTATGGAAGAGAAGTATGATACAACTCCAGAAGAAGGGCGTAGACTTATTAGGACTTTTAATGAAAGTGTTAATATGGGGTTCATAGAGCCCTTTAGAGACGCTCGTAGTGGTGTTGCTAAATTAAGTGAAGCAGGTTATACATTTCATATTATAACTTCAATGAGTGATCATCCATATTCTAAACAATTACGTAGACAAAATTTAGACAGAGTTTTCGGTAAAGGACATTTTAGTGAACTTATTTGTTTGCCTACAGCCGGAGACAAGCATGACGCCCTCAGAAAATATGAGAATACAGGTTATTATTGGCTAGAGGATAAAGCTGAAAATGCTGAAGTCGGACTTCTGTTTGGTCTAAAAAGTATCCTCATCGAACATGGCCATAATAAAAATTATAAGAACGATCAAATTCTGCGAGCAGTCGACTGGGTCGAAATTGTTGAGATTATTCTCAACAAGTAATTAAATTTGTTCGTCTCCATAAATTTCTAATACTGCCTCCACTGCCGGATGCCTTTCAACATCTTCCTGTGCAAACGATACAACGCCTATCATTTTATTTTTACGTTGTTCTAGTAATTTTACAAAGTCTTTAAGTCCATTGTTTTCGAAACCCCTGTCATGTTGAGCAAGGTCACCAGTTACTACAATTCTTGAATGGTCTCCGATTCTTGTTAAAAGCATTTTCATCTGTGATGGTGTTGCATTTTGCATTTCATCAGCTAGAATCCAACTATTTTTAAAAGTTCGTCCACGCATATATGCAAGTGGGGCAATTTCTATTATACCTTCTTCAAGCATATGTTCAATTTGTTTTGGATTCCAATATTCTTCAAAAATATCGAATATAGGTCTTGTCCATGGTGCCATTTTTTCTACCAATGTTCCTGGTAAAAATCCGTGTTGTTCGTCAACACTAACAGCTGGTCGTGTTACAACTATTTTTTCGCAATCGCCTTCTCTTAATGCACGTATTGCCGCTAAAACGGCTAGTAGGGTTTTACCAGTTCCTGCTGGACCCATTGCAAATATAATGTGCTTGGAATCGGTTTCTAGAAGGTCGACATAGTCCTCTTGGCGTATATTTCTAGGTATGATCTTGACATGACGCTCTCGCTGTCTATATGAGTTTATCTGTATCACATCCTGACCATAATCACGATGCTGTTGGTTCTTTGTTTTACGAGCTCTTTTAGCCATCTTAACTCCCTTAATGCAAGTTTAAATAACCCTTTCGAGCTACTCGCACAATTATTTAACACAACTGGCCGGCTATTAAACATATGTTATTTGTTTTTCGATAAATAACTATAACAAGGAAACATAATATGGATCAAAGAGATATTTTAAGTCAATTAGATAAAAACATCAAAAGAGGCTCTGCTTTAGAAACACTGATGCAGGTAGATGCAGTTCTTGATAGTTTAAATGTATATGTATACAAAAACTGGATAGAAGGTGAAGTAGTAGATGGTCCTCATATTGAACGTTATTGGGTTACAGTTACTTTAATGTATCCACATAAACTTATGCCTGACCCAGAAGGTGCTATGAGATTAGTTGATAATAATTGTAGAGTTTATTATGGCAAAGACACACTTGTTACTGCCGCTAAATTAATAGAACCAGAAGATAGCGATGGTAGACAAGGTCCAGATGATGATTATCCAGGTGCACCAAAAGCTAAAAAAATAAAACGTAAAGTCTGGATGGTTACTTTAGAAATTCCAAGAGAATACATGGATAGTATTACAACAGGTAAAATTCGTATTGATGATTTAAGTATTGATAGTGAAAAAGTAGAACAGGCTTATGAAGACGGAATGGGAGAAGAAGATGCAATCAGAACAGCAGATTAACGAAGGTATTCAAAATAACGATTTAGCTGACCTAGTAAAAAATACAGTAAGTATTGATCAGTACAAAAGTAAACTAGGAAAAGATGAAAACGTTATTGTTATTGCTATTGAAGTTCTGAATAAAGATCCAGCTGATGATTTAAGCCAGTTTATTGAATCCGGACATAAAGTTCTTGATGTTGATGTAAGCACAGGACCTAACGAAGAAGGCTATTATTCAGTATATATTGAGATAAACAGAGATTCTGAAGCATATACAATGATAGATAAAATATTTGCTGATGTTAAACGTGCTGATAATACTATTGACAAATTCGAGTTTTTAAGTTATAAAAGTGATATGGCAGTTAATTGGAACGAAGAAAATTTTAAAGATAAAGTTATAACTAGTTCTTATGATTATTTAATTGCAACAAATCCAGAAGCGAAAGTGATAGCTGAAAGATTTGCATTTTTAAAAGATTATTAATGGCAAAAGAAGAATCGTTTAAATTTAAAGCAAAAGTCATTGATTGCCTCCCGGGGGCTAATTTTAAAGTAAAATTAGAAGATAATGGCGCCATTGTAAACGGTGTTATTAGTGGGAAAATTAGAAAAAATAATATAAAAATATTAATGGACGATTTAGTAGAGATAGAAATCAGTCCATACGATCTTAGTAAGGGTCGAATTACATTTAGGTACAAATAATGTTTTTTGGAAGAATTATTGCAAAGTTTAAAGTATATCTTATAATGGCACTGGCTTTCGCGGCCTTTGTAGGTATCGCCTATTGGTATTATACTGATACACAAAAAGCATTAAGAGCATATGCAGAAAATCAAGGTAAACTTGAAACAGCATTGACATCTCAAAAAGCAGTTACTGACTCCTTACAACGTGATATTAGAGTAATGAATGAAACATTAAATACATTAAATTCAGACTTTGAAGCAAGTAGAGCTCGTGTTAATGAATTAGAAAATTTATTAGAAACTGGCACCGATGGAAGAGAAATGAAAATCGATGAACGAGCAGTAGAAGATCCAGTTTATATTGAAAAAGAAATAAACACAGGTACCATTGAATTATTCAATTGTTTTGAAATTTTAAGTGGTGCAGAAGGTAATGAAAATGATCAGAAATACATTAATTGTCTTAATGGCGGCTCTGCTACTAACGTCATGCAGTAGTATCCCAAGACTTTTAGAATTTAACACTAAACCAATTGAACGTGAAAAACTAGTACTACCTAGTGTAGATAAATTTAATTCACGTGAGGTTGAATGGATTGTTTTAACACCTGAGAATGTAGAAGAAGTATTTAAAGAATTAGAGAGCAGTGGTCAAGAAATAGTCCTATTTGCGTTAAAGGGAGATGATTGGGAGAGTTTAACATTGAACTTGGCAGACATTATGAAGTTAGTTCAACAACAAAAATCAATAATCGCCGCATATAAGAACTATTACGAAGATGACGAATAATCCTTGGCGTATCCTAGGAGTAACCAAATATTCCACGCAGGAAGAAATACAATCAGCATATAAAAAACAGGCTATGCAGAAACATCCAGATCGTGGAGGATCTGTTAAGGAATTTCAAGAACTAAACCAAGCATATAAAGAACTCATGGGAAACAAAATACCAGTACTCACAAGACCTACAACCAAGCTAGTCCACGTAACACTTACTATAGAACAGCAAGTATTGGGCTATAAGGGCATGATTGAGTGCAGTACAGGGGAGATTTTGGATCTAAATATACCTGCAGGTGCTAGAGTAAATGATAAATTTAAAGTAAAAAGTAAGGGAAAAGAGTACATTATAAATATACAGGAAGCCGAAGATGAGCTCTTTACAAGGGAAGGATTTAATGCTATACTCTTACACAGAGTAGAGTTAGAAGATGTACTATTAGGAAAAACAATTACAGTACCTACTCCTGATGGTTCTGAAAAACAAGTTAAAATTAAAAACGTTCAAAAACCTATTACTATTTTAGGCCAAGGACTTTATAATAAGGACAAAAGAAAAAGAGGAAATCTTAACGTAATTTTAAGAGTTAATATTCCAACTTTTAAAAATAACCAAGAGGTTGATAAGTTTATTAAAAGGCTAAAAGATGAGTGAAATTGAAAAGATTGTCGTAAAGAGTATTAACCTAGCTAAAAAATTTCAACACGAATACGTAACTATTGAACACTTGACAGCTAGTGTACTAGACGATCCAATGATTCTAACTATGTGTTTTGAACTCCAGGCTGATGGGCAAGGACTTCAAGAATCGTTATTATTATATTTAAATGAAGATACATATGAAATGAAATTGGACGAAGATCCTGGTCCAGATTATAATCCTAGAAAAACTCAAATGCTTGAACGTGTATTCAGTCGTGCATTAACCCAGGCCTTATTCAATGGAAAAAAAGGAATCAATCTTTTTGATCTTATATTAAGTGTTTTAGCTGAAGAACAAAGTGTTACAGTAAAATTTGCAGAACAAATGGGATTGACTAAAGAAAAAGCAAACTCTTGGATTTCCCATGCAATGCATCAGGAACCTGCTCTTGGTAAGTTTTACAGAGAAAATCAAAAAGGTAATGACATTCCTAAAGAACAAATGGAGGCAATAAAAGCCGCCCAACGTGATCATATGCAAAAGTCAATACAAATGGTACTAGAACAATTTTGTACTAATATGAACGAAGCTTCAAGTGATTATGATGATTTAGTAGGGCGTAGACAAGAGCTTCGTGATTTAGTACAGACATTAGCTCGTAAGAAAAAATCCAATGCAGTAATAGTAGGTCCAAGTGGCGTAGGTAAAACAGCTATAGCTGAAGGACTAGCAAAGTTAATTGTTGAAGATAATGTACCAGATACAATTAAAGATATGACTGTATGGCATTTAGACATGGCCAAGTTAGTAGCAGGTACAAAGTATAGAGGTGATTTTGAAGAACGTTTAAAAATGTTAGTTGAAGTATTAGAAAATTCACCAGATGTTATTTTGTTTATTGATGAAATACATATGGTAGTTGGTGCTGGTAATACTGGTGGAAGTATGGATGCAGGCAATATGCTGAAACCAGCTCTTTCAAATGGTAAACTTAGAGTTATTGGAGCAACAACAGATGAAGAATATCGTAAGATGTTTGAAAAAGAAAGTGCATTAGCCCGTAGATTCACAAAGATTCAAATTCAAGAACCTACAAAGAAAGAAGCAAAAGAAGTACTTTACAATAGTAAGTTAGCATATGAAGCATTTCATGGTGCAGAAATAAAAGATAAAGCATTAGATTTAGCAGTTGAATTAAGTTCAGAATATATGTTTAATAAACAACTTCCTGATAAGGCGTTTGATCTACTTGACAGAGCATTAGCATATAATAAAATTTTACCTAAAGAAGAACGTAAAAAGATAATCACCGGTCAAGAAATTAGAGAAGAAATGAGTAGGTTAACAAATATTCCTGCAGAGCATTTAGGAGTAAAATTAGAAAAACAGAGTGTAGCTAAACATCAAAGTATTAGACTACAATTAGAGAGTACAGTTTTTGGACAAAAGTCAGCAATTGATAAGGTAGTTGATAGTGTAACTATTTCACTTGCTGGATTAAAGGATCCACAAAAACCAGTAGCAAGTTATTTGTTTACAGGACCAACAGGTGTTGGTAAAACAGAATTAGCAAAACGATTAGCTCAAGCAATGAATATGAAACTAATACGTTATGATATGGCAGAATATCAAGAACGTCATACAGTCTCAAAACTTATTGGTTCTCCTCCAGGGTATGTTGGTCATGGAGATGGTAAAGCTGGAGATGGATTATTAATTGGACAACTTGAAGATCATCCAAATTGTGTATTACTTTTAGACGAAGTAGAAAAAGCACACCCAGATTTAATGAGTGTATTACTTTCATTATTAGATGAAGGAACAATTACAAGTTCAACAGGTAAGGTTGTTAGTGCCAAAAATGCAATAATTATTATGACTAGTAATTTAGGTGCTAGAGAAGGAGCAGTGAAGAATATAGGATTTAATGATGCAGTTTTCAATCATCAAGCAGTTATAGATGCAATTAATAATTTCTTTGCTCCAGAATTTAGAAATAGATTAGATGGGATTGTACAATTTGATTCTCTAAAACCAAAACATATGACAAACATTGTTCATAAATTTTTACACGCCATTGAGGAATATACACAGGGCAGAGATATATCATTTACTTGGGATAAAACATTAATTAAATATTTAGAAGATAATGGGTTTGATGCTACAATGGGTGCTAGACCTTTAGCCAGATTAATTAACGAAAAAGTAAAACTTCCGTTAGCAAAACATTTACTAGATAGAAGTGCAAAAAGACTTATAGTAAAATATGTTGATGATGAAGTTAAAATATTTGAGAAACAAGAGTTACTTGATGTCAAAGAGATTACATAGTTTTAAACATTATTACGACCTATACGACACAAAGATATCACTTGGAAAATTCTCCAGAAGAGATCACGTTAGAATTGTTCCAGAACATTTACCAGAAATTAGAGTTAACAGAGTCTTTAAGAAAGATGAAAACAGCCAAATAACTTGGACAGTTAATATCTATACAAGTAATAAAAACATTGTAGAACATTACGAAAAGAATTATCACGTACTCTCAATACATGAACCAATTAATGAACAACATTCAGATATATTGTCTGGTAAATTAGGTGCTGATAAACTTTTTAGGGAAAATCTATATTATAAAAAGTATAGATATAAACTTGAAGTAGATTATAACTGGAGAAACAAAAGATATGCTGGCAGTTTTGCCGCCAAACCTACTGAATATCATGATATGATTGAAGATATGTATAGATCTATAGTTCGTGAACATAAAAGTAACGATTTTAGACTAGTACATAGAGCAGGATTCTTTCCTAATATGCCGTCGTCTCATCAGGCTCTAGCACGTCAATCACAACCTTATATTGCTAACTCTGATAGATTACAATATTTACCCTTTTTATTTACAAACAATGAAGCTTTACTATTCATGCTAAAGCTGAAATATACCAATGAAATACTCAGAATGCGTATAGTCCACGTATTCACTCCTAATGATGTAAAATGATAAATACTCATATAATTTAGGAGAGTTATCATGTCAAATAGATCACAGATTATCCTTACTAATAAGAACGAACTGAGTTACGAAGGCGAAAGAGCTCAAGGTGATGGATATTATGGATTCAACGATGGACTACATACTGTA
>MDTC01132296.1_pt1 | contig 35491 bp, 27 predicted proteins | sample 811181 | NCBI WGS metagenome assembly MDTC01 (sample SAMN05326644, study PRJNA326480) | marine metagenome | isolation source: seawater | place: Pacific Ocean: North | collected 2011
ACTACTTTTTAAACAAAATCAAAATAGTTATCAACATCTGTAAAATAGCTTTAATTTTATTCGATTTTCTTATTAAAATTACCTTTTTTTAGATTAAAATTAGTTAAGTGGTTAAAGAACGAAAAATTAAAAGTGCTTTGATATCTGTTTTTTCTAAAGACGGATTGGATGATTTGGTGAAAGAACTAAGTAACAATAATGTCGATATCTACTCGACAGGAGGTACACAGACCTACATAGAAAATCTTGGAATTAAAGTTACAAAAGTTGAAGAACTTACCAGTTATCCTTCCATTCTTGGAGGGCGAGTAAAAACTCTGCATCCCAAAGTTTTTGGCGGAATTCTCAACAGAAGCGATGACCAAGAAGATTTAAATCAATTGAAAGAATTTGAAATTCCTAATATCGATTTGGTAGTGGTTGATTTATACCCTTTCCAAGATACAGTAATTTCTGGATCAAATCATCAAGATATTATTGAAAAAATTGATATTGGTGGGATATCACTTATTAGAGCTGCTGCAAAAAATTACAACGACGTACTTGTAGTTTCTAATAAAGGTCAATACAAAGAAGTAGTCAATTTTTTCAAAAATGGTCCTATTACAACAATTGAGCAAAGAAAAAAATATGCAACCCAAGCCTTTTCTGTTACAAGTAAGTATGATACTGCAATTAATAATTATTTTACTGATGGGAATAAAAAAGGAGATTTAACAGAGCTTAGATACGGCGAGAATCCACATCAAAAAGGTTGGTTCTCTGGAAATATGTCTAAAGTTTTTGATCAATTACACGGTAAATCAATTTCGTATAATAATCTTTTAGATATAGATTCTGCAATAATGTTAATGAGTGATTTTAAAAATGAGCCACCAACTTTTGCAATATTAAAGCATAACAATGCTTGTGGCTTCGCTACTAGAAACACACTTAGTCAAGCTTATTCTTCAGCATTAGCTGGCGACCCCGTTTCTGCTTTTGGGGGTGTTCTGATTTCAAACAAGGAAATTGATTTTCAAACTGCAGGTTTAATTAATTCATTATTTTGTGAGGTTATAATTGCACCAAAATTTGACCATGAATCATTGGAATTATTAAAAAGTAAAAAAAATAGAATTATTTTAAAACAAAAACAGTTTTCATTTGAAGGTGATTTGGTGAGGTCTTGCTTAAATGGCCGACTAATTCAACAAAGGGATTCTAAGGTCGAAGATCAATCTTCTTTTGAAACAAAAACAAATAAATTTCCAAGTGAAAATCAAATTTTAGATTTAGTTTTTGCAAATAAATTGGTCAAGCATACTAAGTCTAACACAATTGTTTTAGTAAAAGATCAACAATTGCTAGCAAGTGGAACAGGGCAAACATCAAGGGTAGATGCATTGAATCAAGCAATACTTAAAGCAAAATCCTTTGGTTTTGATTTAAAAGATGCTGTTATGGCATCCGATGCGTTCTTCCCCTTTCCTGACTGTGTAGAAATAGCTGGTAATGAAGGTATTAATGCAGTTGTTCAACCAGGGGGATCATTAAAAGATCAATTATCAATAGATTATTGTAACAACAACAATATCTCGATGGTATTCACTGGAATTAGACATTTTAAACATTAAAATAAAATTATGGGATTATTCAATGTTTTCACACAAGAAATTGCAATTGATTTAGGAACTGCAAATACCCTTGTTATTAATAACGATAAAGTTGTGGTTGATGAGCCTTCAATAGTAGCGATGGATAGAACCACAGGAAGAGTAATTGCAATTGGAAGAAAAGCTCAACAAATGCACGGGAAAACCCATGAAAATATTAAAACAATCAGACCTCTTAAAGACGGAGTTATTGCTGATTTTCAAGCTGCCGAACATATGATTAGAGGAATGATTAAAATGATGAAGGGTGGCAGTAGGTTTATACAACCATCAATGAGAATGGTGATTTGTATTCCTTCAGGGATCACGGAGGTTGAAAAAAGAGCTGTACAAGATTCGGCTGAACATGCTGGAGGTAAGGAGGTTTACCTAATTCATGAACCCATGGCTGCAGCTATAGGTATCGGAGTTGATGTTGAAGAACCTATGGGTAATATGATAATTGATATTGGCGGGGGTACTTCAGAAATTGCTGTAATTGCTCTTGGAGGTATAGTTTGTGATAAATCGATTAGAGTTGCAGGTGATGATTTTACCAATGATATTGAAGAATATATGAGAAGACAACATAACATTTTGATTGGGGAAAGAACGGCTGAGCAAATTAAAATTGAGGTTGGTGCAGCAATTGATGTTCTCGAAGCACCCCCAGAAGATTATGCTGTTAGAGGAAGAGACTTAATGACTGGAATTCCCAAAGAAATTTATGTAACTTATAAAGAAATTTCACATGCCTTAGATAAATCAATTTCTAAGATAGAAGAAGCTATTTTAAGTGCATTAGAAATGACTCCGCCAGAACTTTCAGCAGATATTTACAAAACTGGAATTTATTTAGCAGGAGGTGGATCAATGTTAAGGGGGTTGGATAAAAGGATTTCTCAAAAAACCAAGCTGCCTGTACATATTGCAGAGGACCCTCTTAGGGCAGTTGCAAGAGGGACAGGTATCGCATTAAAAAATATTGACAAATATCAGTTTTTAATCAAGGCTTAGTAGAAATTACATAATAATGAGAAATATAATTCGACTCATACAGAAGTATAAGAATTTTCTTTTATTTCTAGTGCTCGAAATAATAGTCATTTCTTTACTATTTAGTTGGAGAAACTCTTTTCATAGCAGCAATTACATCAACTCAAGTAATATTATTACATCAGGATTATTTAGTTTAAAGAATGATGTAGTTACATATTTTAATTTAAGAAAGATAAACGAATCACTCCTTGCAGAAAATGTATTTTTAAAAGAAAAGCTACATAATCAATCTATTTCAGTTGGAAAGCGATTTGTAAAGGTAAATGACTCACTTTTTTATAAATCATATTCATTTCAAAAAGCTAAAATTATTAATTCTCAATTTAAATTTTCTCAAAATAACTTGTTGATTAACAAAGGAAGTTTAAATGGTATCTCCACAAAAATGGGATTAATTGGAACTAAAGGGGTAATTGGAATAATTGATAATGTTTCTGCTCATTTTTCTAGCGTTAAGCCTTTGATAAACCCTCAATTTGGTTTAAAGGTTATCCATCAAAAGTCAAATACTTGGGGAGATTTTAAATGGGTCCCTTCTGAAAACAACTACAGAACAGCGATAGTGGAAAATTTGCCAATTTATACATCTGTTAATAAAAACGATAATTTTATCACAACTGGTTCCGATGGTATTTTCCCAAGTGGTATCAGAGTAGGAAAGGCTGTAAGAATAAATCAAAATATTGAATTACAAACTTTATCAGTTCTTATAGAACTAGAAGAAGACTATTCTAATTCAAATATTGGTTTTGTTGTAAAAAATTTAAATAATAAAGAAATCAATCACCTAAAATTAAATGACTAATCAATTTAAAAATATTAGTTGGTTTATTGGTCTTTTAATTCTACAGATATTTGTTTTAGATGCTATAAATATTGGTGAATATTCAACCTACTTTACTCCTTTAATATTTTCGTTTTTTATTTTAAAACAACGGCTTGAAACTAGTGTATTAGTTCTTTTAATTTATGCACTTTTAATGGGTTTAACAATTGATGTTTTTAGAAATACTTTAGGATTAAATACTTCAGTTTTACTTTTGTTGGCCTACTGGAGATCTAGATTTTTATTTTTTATTTCTTCAAAAGATGATTTTGAAACTGGTTTAGAACTTAATATTTTCACATTAGGATTAGGTAGATATATTATGTTTTTTGGGCTTTGTATATTTTTCCACCATATAATTTTCTTCCTATTGGAACAATTTTCTTTTAATAATTTCTCAATTCTTTTCTTGAGATCTTTAGTGAACACATTTGTCTCTTTATTAATTTTGGGTTTTTTCCAATATTTAATGATTTCAAAAAAATAAATGGATCCATTTCAAAATAGGAGGTGGGTAATTATGCTAATTATTTTATCTATATGTGTAATTTTCATATTTAGATTACTTTATATTCAAGTAATTAACAAAGATTGGGCTCAAAGAGCGGCTCAAATAAGTTCTAAAATTGAAAATATACAACCACCAAGAGGTTTTATTTATGATAGAAATGGAAAATTATTAGTTGGTGCAGAAAAAGTTTATGATGTCTATATTCTGCCTAATGATTTAAAAAAAAGTGATTCTACTAAAATTTGTAACCTTTTTAATATCTCTATTGAAGAATTTAGAATTATAATTGAGAAGGCTTCCAGTGGATATAATGTTCCTTATAAAGCATCCTTAATGTTTGAATCATTAACAAAGGAAGAGCATGCTAAAATTTCCCCTTATTTAGGTCAACTCAGCGGAGTTTTCGTCAAGCCTAAAACTGACAGAGGTTACCCAATGGAAACAGCTCCTCATCTATTAGGATATATTAGAAGAATAAGCCAAAAACAATTTCAAAGCGCACTTGATTACGGAGATGAGTTTTATTCAAAGAGTGATTTTATTGGGATTACGGGACTAGAGAAGGTTTATGAAAAACAATTAAGAGGAAAGAGAGGGAATGTGAATTATTTGAAAGATTATGCTGGAAATAAAGTTGAAACAATTGATAAAAAACCTGCAAAGCCGGGAGATGATTTATATACCTCAATTGATATAGAGTTACAAAAGTTGGGCGAAGATTTAATGAAAAATAAAATTGGATCTATTGTTGCTATTGAACCCTCAACTGGAGAAGTACTTTGTATGATTTCAGCACCATCCTACAAACCTTCACTTTTAACAGGAAAGGGTTTTTCAAATGCCTACAAAATTTTAAAGAAAAATGATTCTATTAAGCCTTTAATAAATAGACCAATCTATAACGACAGATATAGACCAGGCTCTATTTTTAAGTTAGTTCAAGCACTAATTGCACTTCAACAAGGAGTGATTAAACCAAATACTTCATTTGTTTGTGATAAAAGGATAATTGGTTGTCATGATCACGAACAACCTGACAACATTTTCAAAGCAATAAAACATAGTTGTAATCCTTATTTTTTTCAAGTTTACAAGAGAATGATTTTATCTAATCATTTTGATAATTATTTTGAAGAAAGTAGAAAAGGACTTCAAGTATGGGAGAAAAATGTAAAAACCTTTGGTTTCGGGTCTCCTTTAGGAACCGACATCCCTGAAGAAAAAAGTGGCTTTATACCAAATGTTAAGTTTTATGATAAATGGTATGGTGAAAAAAGATGGGCATTTAGTACAATTTATTCAAATAGTATTGGCGAAGGAGAAATTGGAGTTTCTCCAATTCAAATGGCTAATCTAGCAGCAATAATTGCAAATAGAGGTTATTATTATATTCCACATTTTGTAAAGAAAATAGGTGAAAATCAAATCTCTGAGAAATATACTACTAAACATTTCACTTGTGTAAGTAAAGCTAATTATGATCCAGTTATTTTAGCAATGAATTCAGTGGTTAACGAAGGTACTGGAAGAAGTGCAAAAATAGATAGTATTGAAGTTTGCGGAAAAACTGGAACAGTTGAAAATAAAAATTTTAATGATCATTCAGTTTTTATCGCTTTTGCTCCCATGGAAAAGCCTAAGATAGCAATTGCAGTCTATGTTGAATATGGAACATGGGGGAGTAAGTGGGCGGCTCCAATTTCAAGTGTATTAATGGAATACTATTTAAAAAGAAAAAACTCTCAAAAAAGTCAAATAAAAATTGATTTAATAAAAGAAGCTGTTATTTTAAACCCATTAAGTGATTTTACCAATTGATTTACAGAAATTTATCTATATGGAGGAATATTGACAAGTACTTATTAATGCTTTATGTATTGTTATTAATTTCAGGTTACTTAACCATTTATTCGAGTAGTTTTAAAGGTATTGATGTTCAAGAATATTATTGGTCTTCTAGTTACGGTAAACAAATGATTTGGATAATAATTTCCATTGTTATAGGACTTTTTGTTTTGTTAATTGAGGGTAGTTTTATTCAGAATATATCTTACATAACATATATTTTTACAGGATTTTTATTAGTAGTTGTGCTATTTATGCATCCTGTAAAAGGAGTAAGTTCATGGTTTCAATTTGGTGGATTTTCAATCCAACCATCAGAATTTGCTAAATTAGCTACTAGCCTAGCATTTGCTAAATTTCTAAGCAATGTTAATGCACGTTTTCAAGATTTTAAAACGCGTATAAAAGCGGGTTTGATTGTATTTTTCCCCTCAATTTTAATCATACTCCAACCGGACCCAGGAACCATGTTAGTTTTTGTTGGATTTGTTTTTGTTTTGTATAGGGAAGGTTTGTCAGGGAACTTTCTTTTAATTGGACTTTTTGCTGTTTTAATAGCGACTGTAGGGATTTTTTTAAAAGCCTCTGATTCGAATATTTCTATTTATGATTGGATAATTTCTGGAAACCTTTTCTTTGGATTTATTTTAATGCTAAGCTTCATATTTTCTTTTTTAATTATTAGATATTTTGTTTTACCAAGATTTAGAAAACAAAAGTATTATCAACTAATTATAGTTGCATTTATAGGCATATCAATTTCTTTAAGTGTAAATTATGTTTACGATAATTTGTTTAAAGATAGACACCGTAATAGATTCCAAATAATGTTTGGTATTAAAGAAGACAGAAGGGGAGTAGGGTATAATATTTATCAAGCACTTTCTGCAATTGGTTCAGGAGAAGGTTTTGGCAAAGGGTACCTTAATGGCACCTTAAGTAATGATAAATATAAACATGTACCGGAACAAAATACAGATTTTATTTTTTGTGTATTAGCGGAAGAATGGGGATTTGTTGGAAGTTTTATTTTCATATTCCTTTATTTATCTACGATGATAAGAATGATAATGATTTCAGAAAGGCAAAGAAGTAAGTTTACAAGGATATACGGATACTGTATCACAAGTATTTTGTTTTTTCATTTTATGATTAACTTAGGTATGGTAATTGGTCTTGCCCCCGTAATAGGGATTCCACTTCCTTTTTTTAGTAAAGGGGGTTCCGCAATATTATCTTTTAGTATAATGTTTTTTATTTTATTAAGATTAGATGCAGAAAGAAAAGTTGTATTGAGGTAAATTATTAAATGACTATCTTTTCAAAGTAAAATTGAAGAGAGATAAACTTTATTATAATAATTTCACTTTTCCGTCTTTTTATTATTTTTTTAATAACCAGCTTGAAGATTGAATTTTGTCTCCTAATCCATCAATTAATATAATATTAAGTTCACTACAAATTGGTCTTTCTGGAATTGTCTTATTATTTTGATCACCTCCATTCGCAAAAAAAAGTTCATAATCATCGCTAAAATCTTCATAAATTTTACGAATTGTCTCGCAAACTGTTCTATCTTTATCGATAGCTAAGATAACTTTATCAACTATCTTAAAATTGCTTATAATAAGCATTCTTTCCTCTTCATCTTGAAATTCTTTACTTCCTTTTAATTTACGCTGAAGATCAGAATTTACAATTACGAAAAGTTCATTGGCTTGTGATTTAGCATTATGAAAATATTCTAGGTGACCTTTATGAACTGGATTAAAGTATCCACTTACAATTACTGCTTTTTTTTTCATCATGAACTTTTTAATTCGTATTCAACGTTTCTAAGAGAGCTCCACTCAGGGCAATCACATTTTTTTTTCTTTAAAATTTTACAACTAGTGATAGCAAAAAACAATATTAAAAGAAAGATAAAAAGTATTTTTAAATAATTCATTTATTAACTACTTGTCCAAAATTAACGATTCTCTTATGTATTAACAATTATTATTCTTTATTTTGGTTTTTGAATTATGCTTAGAAGTTTTGGTAAATATATTTTAATGCTTTATTACATTTTCTTAAAACCTGAGAAATTTAGTGTTTATTGGCAGAGATTTATTGATGAAATTATTCAACTTGGAGTAAAGTCTTTGTTCATTGTTAGCATTATGTCTGCTTTTATGGGCGCTGTATTAGTTATTCAAACAGCGACGGCTATTGAGTCTGGATGGATACCTGACTACACTGTTGGTTTCATCGTCAAACAGTCAATGCTATTAGAGTTTTGCCCAACTATTATTTCATTAATTTTAGCAGGAAAGGTTGGATCAAACATAGCTTCAGAATTAGGGACTATGAGAGTAACGGAACAAATTGATGCTTTAGAAGTTATGGGTGTTAATTCAATTGGTTATTTGGTTGGTCCGAAAATATTAGCATCTTTATTTATATTCCCAATTGTTATTATTTACAGCATGTTCTTTGGCTTTTTTGGTGGTGGATTAGTTTGCTATTTTACAGATATTATCCCTGTGAAACAGTATTTTTTAGGTATTCGATCATTTTCTGAGGATAATTTTGCTCACATTAGGTACGCATTAATTAAAACAACTGTATTTGCATTTTTAATAACAAGTATATCAAGTTATTTTGGTTATTACCTCAAAGGAGGTGCCCTTGAAGTTGGAAAATCTAGTACAAATGCAGTTGTATATAGTAGTATTTTTATTCTTTTTGCCAATTATATTTTAACTCAATTGATTTTAATATGATTACAGTTAAGAATATTTCAAAATCCTTTGCAGGTGAAGTTGTCTTACATGATATATCATTCGAATTTCAAACTGGTAAAACAAATCTAATCATAGGAAAAAGTGGTTCTGGAAAATCTGTACTAACTAAATGCATTGTAGGTCTTTTTGAACCAGATAAAGGTGATATTTTTTTTGGTGACAGACAATTTTCTGCTTTAAAACCTAAAGAGAAAAAGCAAGTAAGAAAAGAGATTGGGATGTTATTTCAAGCAAGTGCATTGTTTGATTCTCTTAATGTTAAGGACAATGTTGCGTTTCCTTTAAGGATGTTTACAAAAATGTCATCGAGTGACATTGATGATAGAGTAAACTTTTGTTTAAATAGAGTTAATATTTTAAATAAGAATAATTTGTTTCCCTCTGAACTAAGTGGAGGTATGCAGAAGCGTGTTGCTATTGCAAGAGCTATTTCAATGCAGCCAAAATATTTATTTTGTGATGAACCAAATTCCGGTTTAGATCCAGTAACGTCAATTGTAATAGATGAGCTAATTAAAGAGATTACTGATGAATATAATATGACGACAGTTGTAATTACTCATGATATGAATTCTGTCCTTGAAATCGGAGAAAATATTTTATTTATTGATGAGGGTTATAATAAGTGGACTGGAAATAAAAATCAAATTCTTGACGTAAAAGTAAAGGAATTACATGATTTTATATACGTGTCAAAATTTCTTCAAAAGATGAAGAAATAAAAAAAGGTCTCAATTGAGACCTTTTTTCATTTGTTGTTATCATTAAACTTACTTATTAATAACCATATTAAAGTTTTTCATTTTTCCATTTTCAAGTCTCACGCATACAACATAGTGACCATTATTAAGTTCACTTATACTGTAAGATGACTTTTGCTGAATATTTCTGTTGTTAAATTGTTTCACAATTTTACCAGATATATCGTTTACAGTTACAGTTGCTGCACCTTCAACATTAGTCAAATTAAGGTTAAACTCACTATTGGTTGGGTTTGGATATAATAAACCTTCAACATAATTTTTTTCAACAATTCCTGTTACATCCTCATTGATTTGTAAGCCAAATGAAGGGGCATCATTGCCGTTCCACCCTGAATACCATGTTCCGTCAATGTTAAGAGCTGTAATTGGTTGGTCGTAATAAACGAAGTTACTATTGTAACTAATTGCATTGTCATATCCAAATGCTAAATCTGGATTTAATGTCTGTACGCAGACAAGATACCTCTGTTCATTTTCAATTCTAAGAGGCTCATTTACTGTGGCATCTTCGTTAGTGAATGGAACATACACCATGCTACCATTTAATGAATCGTCAGGGCATATATAATCTTGATCTTTAACGAGTCCAAGATCATTAAATGTAACATTAGCCCAAGCTCCACCAAGACTTGTAAATGGATCATTCCATTCAAATATTTGAACTTGTATATATTCAGATCCTACAGAACTATCAGCTTTCTCGATAGATAAGTGAACCCCTTCAATCGCTGTATTTTCAAATGGGTAAGAATCTTGAAGCCTAATACATGAAGTATAGTCAGTTTCTGCATTTCTTGGGTATGAATTTACAACAAGATTTCCAGTATTTTCATCAGTTCTTGCAAGTGATAATACGTTTTCTGTAATATTAAATGAAGTAGAAATTAGATTATCTGATGGGTCTTGATCAGTTTCATTCTCAATGGAAAGGTTATAATCAATTATATACTCACCAACTTCAAATTCAGCACCAGAGTAAGTTTGGTATAGTGTATCTACTGAACTTCCACTCGAAAGAACTCCTAAGTTTAGTAAATCAGAGTAGATATCTCCACTTGGACCAGTAACACTTTGTGTTAAAACCGGAACGTTATCATCAGCACCAAAATTGGTGACAGTAAGACCTAGATCAAAAGTATAACTATTATTAGCCATAAAAACAGGCATAGACCCATATCTTGGTCCATTAGCTACATCTCTTGAAGAACCAATATCGTTACTTGTACTATTTTGTTTATTTCCCATAAACATTTCAACAGCATTAGAAACTTGAGTGTTGTTTGAAACAACAAAACTTTGTAATAGTTCTAGTGTACCATCCTCATCGTTGTAAGTTGAAACATCATATGTTCCTTCACTTAAATTTACTGGTAATGAAATATTAGCTTTTAGAGTAAGGTCATCTACAATTGTGTATGAATTTACAATTGAAGAACTACCTTGTTCAAAAGAAAAACTTAAAGATGTTCCACTTCCTTGATTAAAGTTTGTGTTCTCACCGGTTATGGTCACATTAAGTGTCTCTCCAGAACTTGCTGTTGACGGTGATATAGAAACAAGAGATGCAGGGGTAGATGCAGAAATAATATTAAATCCTCCAACTAAGGTTAAGCTCTCTCCTGTGGAGTTACTTGTCGATATATCATATGAACCCTCTTGTGCGTTTGCAGGAACAGTAATATTAGCTTTTAATGTTGTACTATTAACTACATCAAAAGAATTAACAGAAGAACTACCTTGTTCAAAAGAAAAGCTTAACGATGTTCCATTGCTTTGGTCAAAGTTTGTGTTTTCACCTGTAATAGTAACATTTAAATTTTGACCAGCTACTGCTGATGCTGGTGAAACTGAAACTAGAGTCGGGTCACCAGGTTCTGATGTTCCCTCCATTAATGAAAGTAAATTTTGTCCGTCCATTGTAGAAATCATTACCACGGGGATATCGATAACTGCGCCGCTATCTCCTCCTGCCATACCTACAGGGTCTCCTGAATGATTGATGATAATTATACCGACAGCTCCATTGTTTTCAGCTAATGCAGCTTTTAGTCCAAATTGACAAGAACCTCTCCATACTACAGCAATTTTCCCCTCCAGTGATGGTTGAACATATTGTTGACCAGTTTTTGTTAAGCAACCTTCATTTGCAAGTGGATGAGCAATCGCATATGCAGGATTATCTCCTTCATGACTGTTGTCAACAACTAGTTCTAAAGAGTCTTGAACAAATGTGTTAGGAAGATTAAAATCAGGTGATGTCCAGTCTCCACCAGCTGGATCAGCCCATGTAAAGTTATAATTAACACCCGCAATTGAACTAGGTGCAACTCCTTTTACAACTACTTGAGATTTGATTGTAATTGAAGTTATTATGGATATAAATAGTATTAATTTTTTCATGATAGAAGTTTACAATTTTTTGTAAATATAATTAATTAACGTATTAATTTCAATGACTTTCGTGATAAATTAAAATAACAAAAAAAGGGGCAATTAAGCCCCTTTTTAAATTTTGATTATAAAATCAATAATTATTGAATAATTACTTTTTCCGTAATCGAACCGTTTTTAGATTGAATATTAACTAAGTAAATTCCTTTTCCATAGTTGTTAAAATCGATTTCTGTATTTGTAGAAGTAACTTTAGATAAAATTACTTTACCAGAAATATCTCTTACAGTTAATACTCTCTCTTGATTTTTTTCAAAATTAAAGAATACAACTCCTGAGGAAGGATTTGGGTACATGGAGAACTTCTCAAATGTCTCAGTTATACCAACCCCGTCAGGGTTACCTAGGTTAAGTCTTATGGCAAATGCATTACCGTTGCTGTAAGCTTGGGCACCTGCAATGTAAATCATACTATAATCCCAAGGTTGACCTACTGTCTCATCATCCAATATTCTTATATCGTATGTATTTCCCGAACTGAAGAGTTCTAGGGCAACATAATATTTTCCGGCACTTATTGGTAAATAGTCAATATCAGGTGTGTTTTCATCGGCACTACCAATTACTGGTATTTGAACAAATCCATTGGCAATATCTTCTTCAGTTACAACATATAATTCACTCATTGAAATTGCCTCACCAAAGTTTCCATCAAAAAAGTTAGTGGAGTCTATTATATAGGCAATAATCTCAGCGTTTGCAGAACTTGTACCCAGTCTTGCAGTTATTGAGCTAATTGTATCATCATTTTTAAATGAATACATTGTTGCACACACTAAATCTGATGCATCAAGGAAACTTGCTGTACCCAGTGAGGTTACTGTCAAATCTTCTTCAGGATGAATACCAATACCATCTAAAGAGTAGACATTATCAGTAATCTCAAAGTTTCTTTTTAAAACATTATTATCACCTGAAATATCATTATCAGAAGTATAGTTAAAGATACCTTCATATAGACCTATTTGTAAATCTAATGTTGTATTGATTCCATATGTATGAGAAGAGTCAGATTCTAGTAATGAAAGTGATTCAGAAGCAGTAATTGTTGTTGGTCCTGAAAAATTAACATCTAGTTTAACATTTGTTTGGTCTTCTGCACCAAAATTAAAGACAGTACCACCTATTTCAAATGAACTTCCGACTTGCGAAATTGGAGTTCTTCCAAACTCAACACCACCACTATTTGTTTCGAAAATCCATGCAGATTGAGCAATAATTTCATTAGGTACAAGTTCAATTATTCTAGGCTCATCAACCATCCATGCGTAATCCCAAGAACCAAGATATCTAAATCTAATTTGGACACTGCTTTCACCACCTGCAGTTGGTGATATATTAACTTGTTTAACATTTTCAAATAATTGGCTTGTAGTTTCCTCAGCATTTACTTCATAAGAAACCCATGAAGTATCAGCATCACAATTTGATGTACAGACCTCCACAAAATTTTGTGTAGTTTGCCACATACGTCCTCTGTTATTAAACTCAAGTACTACGTAATTATTTTCACTAAAGTCTAATGTTTCATTTAGTGTTATTGTTGCATTTTGGAAACCACCAGAGACCCCAATTATGTCAGAGTCGTAAAGAGCGTATCCGTTGTTTGCGGAGCTAACAAATTCGGCATTCTCCCAAGTACCAGTTCCATAACCAACACCTGCATCGCTGATATTAGTGATTACCCAGTCTTGTTCATCGTCTGTGTTGTTTGCAATTGTCCACTTTGAAGCATCTGAAAAGTCATCTGACCATAGATATGCACTACTTGGTTCATTAATTGTAAAACTTTCAACTAGAACTAATTCACCGTCATATTCACTTGAAGTTGAAACATTGTAAGTACCAGGTGTTATATCAGATGGTATCGTAATGTTTGCTGTTAAATTAACATCGTCAACAACATCATATGAATTAACAATTGTTGTACCAACTTGCTCAAATGAGAAATGTAAGGTAGTTTGACTAGCTTGTGTGAAATGAGTATTTTCCCCAACTATTGAAACATCAAGTGTTTGACCTAAGTCAGCAGAGGATGGTGAAATTGAAACTAAGGACGCTTGAGTGACTGAAAAGGCATTAACTAGCGGTGCAACATTATCAGATGCACTTACATCATATGTGCCTAACGCAGCGTCAGACGGTATAGTGATGTTAGCAACTAATGTTACATCATCAACAATCTCATAGGAATTAACAATGGTTGTGCTTCCTTGTTCAAAGGAAAAATTTATAGATGTACCACTACCTTGTGTAAAATTAGTGTTTTCACCTGTGATAGTAACGTCCAAGGTTTCGCCTTGGTTCCCAGATGAAGGTGTGATAGCTGTCAAGCTTTGAGAATAAAATCCCGAAGCGATAATAACAGATAAAAGTAAAGAGTAAATTTTTTTCATATTTTAATTTTGATAAATTTAAGGCAACGAATATAATAAAAAATTGCTAAATATACTGACTGTAGTATTATATGTGTTGATATTACAGAATGGAGTAATTATAATCTAAGATGAAATTACTGAATTGTTACTTTCTTTATTAATATTTCTTTTTCAGAACTTATCTCGATAAGATAAACTCCGCTTTTCTGATTGCTTAAATCTAAGAAAGTCGAAGAATATAAAAATTTAGAATCAATAATTTTTCCACACAAATCTCTGACTGTAATATTTCTCTTTTTTGATTTCTGAAAAGAAATGTTAATAATTCCGTCTGAAGGGTTTGGGTAAAGTGTGAAATCATTAGTGATTTTATCAATACCAACGGTAGATTCTAAAAAGCCTAAATTAAGTCTGATTGCTAGAGCATTTCCATTTGAGTAAACTCCTTCACCAGGTAGAAAGATTGCACTTGACCAACCTGGTTGTCCAACAGTTAGGTCATCAATAATCGCGATATTGTATCCGCCCGCAATGGTACTTATTTCCAATGCAGCATAATAGTTTCCTGGTTCAACAGCTAAACTACTTGTTCCTTGGCCTTCGCCACATCCTTCATCATTTTCGCTCTGCCATGGAGATCCAATTACAGGGATTTCTATATATCCCCTTGAAACATCTTGTTCTGTAACACAGTATAAATCGCTTTGCGAAAGTGAATTTTCAAAAGCTCCATTTCGGAAATTAGTAGAATCAATAATGTATAATATAACTTCAGAATTAGCTTGAGTGTTGGATGAAATGTATGCCCTTACTGAATTAATTGTATCTCTGTTTCTGAAGTTGTACATTGTTGCACACACTAAAATGCCAGGACCTTGAGATGCGGTAAAATTATTTGGACCTAGTGTAGATGTTGATTGTAAATTAGAAGGATGAATGCCAAGACCATCCAAAGAATAGACACTTTCAGTAATCTGAAAATTTCTTTTTTGGCTATTATTGTCAAAATTCTCACCACCAATAGTGTCTGTATTTGATTGAATAATTATGTTCCCTTCGTAAATGCCATTAAGAAAAGAAATTGTTCTTGTTGTTTGAATAGCATTTGACGAATCAGGAAACAAAGTGTCTGAAACTAATAATTGCACATTTACAGTGTCCGCATTCTCATTATTTATGAATTCTGCATCTAAAACAAAATCGAATTGCTTTTCATTTCCATTATTTAAAACTTGACTACCTATTAGCCATTGATCGTTAAGTTGACTTGATGGTGTTCTTCCATACTCTGCACCAAAGTTTTCTTCATTATATATGTATGAGTACTGATTAATTATTTCATTATTAGGCAACATACTTAGTTTTACATCATCAACCATCCACCCATAGGTAATCCATGCATTTGGGTTGTCTGCTTGACTTGGATAATTTGTTGTCCAACTGAATCTTAACATAACATTACTAGGATTTGCAGCTATGTAGCTCCCAATATTTATTTCTCTTATAGTTGGATTATCATAAGCAACATTTGGGTTAGCTTGTGATAGGACTTCATAATCTAAATTGTTTGCTACTTCGACCCAAGAATTTCCGCTGTCTGTACTGATAAGAACTTGCTGTAAATCGTTGTATCTCGCACCATATTCTTGCCAGCTTAATAAAACTCTATTGGTTCCTGCTAGTGATAATACATCTATTGGGTTTAATGTTGTTAAAGTGTAAGGGTTTTCTGGGGCAGGACATGTGCCTCCAGTAACATCGTCATAAGTTCCATTAGTAAGTTCTGCAAAATTTCCGTCAGATGATGAATTAATAGGGCTATTAAAGTACCAACTGTCAACATTATTATCAATTGTCCATCCATTGGGATTTGTTTCTGCCCCATTTCTTACAACCCATGTTGTAGGATCACTAAAATCGTCACTCCATATTATAGGGTTGATAATGCTAAAGCTGCTAAGTAGTTCAAGACTTCCATCAACATTACTTGATGTAAATACATCATAAATTCCGTTTTGAATTTCGGAAGGAATTGTAATGTTAGCTTCTAATTGAAAATCGTCAATTACATTGTAAGAGTTAACGATTGTTGAGCTAGGTTGTTCGAAAGAGAAACTAATGGTTGTTCCACTTCCTAAAGTAAAATTTGTGTTACTTCCCGTAATAGTAACGTTTAAAGTCTGTCCAGGGTTAGCATATGACGGAGATATTGATTCTAATGAAGGTGATTTAATAGACTTTCGTTCATTATGTTTATTTAGCATTGGGGCTATTAACTGTATATTACTTTTTGGAGTTTGGTCATGTAAACTTGGACTTTTCTGACCAATACAAAGAAAAGTTAATATCCATAGGTTGAGTAGTAAGTAATATTTTTTCATTTACTTATTAAATTTTCAGTTTGTTTTTCGTAATTCTCTAATGGAAGACAGCTGCATACTAAGTTTCTATCCCCGTATGCGTTGTCCACTCTGCCAACAGCCGGCCAAAATTTATTATTGAATTGTGATATACTTGGGAATACTGCTTTGTTGCGAGAGTAAGGGTGATTCCAATCATCTTTTGTGGCTTCTGCAGCAGTATGTGGTGCATTTTTAAGTAAATTATCGTTGATATCAGCATTGCCATTTGCAATTTCATTTATTTCAGACTTTATATTTATCATAGCATCGGAAAATCGGTCTAATTCATTGATAGATTCACTTTCTGTAGGCTCAATCATTAAAGTGCCTGCCACAGGAAAGCTAACTGTAGGAGCATGAAATCCATAATCGATTAATCTTTTTGCAATATCTTCAACTTCAATGCCAGCAACTTTTTTAAAGGATCTACAATCTAAAATCATTTCGTGAGCAACTCTGCCATTTTCACCAGTGTATAAAACATCGTAGTAGTCGCTAAGTTTAGCCTTCAGATAATTAGCATTTAATATTGCTGATTCTGTTGCTTTTTTTAATCCTTTTGCACCAAGCAATTTTATGTATCCGTATGATATAAGTAAAATCAAAGCGCTTCCCCAGGGAGCGGCATTTATAGCCTTAATTGCTTCTTGACCACCTGTTTTTACTATTGGATTACCTGGAAGAAATGGTGTCAAATGTTTAGCAACCCCAATTGGACCCATACCAGGACCACCACCACCGTGAGGAATGGCAAATGTTTTATGTAGGTTCAAATGGCAAACATCTGCACCTATAAGACCAGGAGATGTAAGTCCAACTTGTGCATTCATGTTAGCTCCATCCATGTAAACCTGCCCACCATTTTCGTGGATTAAAGAGGTTATTTTTTTTATATTACTTTCAAAAACTCCGTGTGTTGAAGGGTAGGTTATCATGAGTGCTGAAAGATTATTTGAGTATTGCTTTGCTTTCTCCTCTAAATCTATAATATCAATGTTACCCTTTTCATCACATTTAATCAAAACAACTTCCATACCAGCCATAACTGCGCTCGCAGGATTTGTACCATGGGCACTTGTAGGTATGAGACAGATATTTCTGTCGAAATCCCCATTTGATTGATGATAAGCTCTTATCACCATCAAACCACTATATTCTCCTTGCGCACCTGAATTTGGTTGAAGTGAAACTTGATCAAAACCTGTGATATCACTTAAATCTGAAGCAAGTTCTTTAAAAATTTCCTGATAACCTTGGGTTTGGTTTACTGGTGTAAATGGATGAATATTAGCAAATTCAGGCCATGTTATGGGCTCCATTTCAGTTGCAGCATTGAGTTTCATCGTACATGAACCTAAGGAAATCATAGAATGAACTAAAGAAAGATCTTTATTTTCAAGTTTTTTCATGTAACGCATCATTTCAGTTTCTGAATGGTAGCTATTGAATACTTTTTGGTTTAGTATAGCATCTGTTCTGTCAAACTCAGTCTTATAAGGTATGTTCTTTTTAATAACTATTTTTTTCCCAATTTTTTCTCCAAAAACAGATACAATTTTTTGAATGTTTTCCCAAGAAGAAGTTTCATCGATCGAAATGGTAGCAATGTTGTTAATGTAACCAATATTTATTTTGTTTTTTTCAAGAAGCGGTTTCCAAACCTTTACATCGATGACAATCGATAATGTATCGAAATGATGGTTGTTTATCGTTTTAATGCCCAATTCATTTAAAGCAATTTTGAGCGATCGGGTTTTGCTTCGAATCTCATTAGCAATAAATTTTAAGCCATTTGGTCCATGGTATACTACGTACATGCTAGCCATCACAGCTAATAAAGCTTGTGCGGTACATATATTAGATGTTGCTTTCCCTCTTTTAATGTGTTGTTCTCTAGTCTGTAATGCCATTCTTAGTGCAGGATTACCGTAAGCGTCTAGAGAGACCCCAATAATTCGTCCTGGGATATATCTTTTGTGGTCTTCTTTACAAGCAAAAAAAGCAGCATGAGGACCACCATAACCCATTGGAACTCCAAATCTCTGTGTCGAGCCTACTACAACGTCAGCTCCCCAACTTCCAGGACATTCAAGTAAAACTAGACTCATTATATCAGCAATAACTGCAACTTGAATATGATGGTTGTGAGCTTTTTCAGTGAAAGTAGAATAATCATTAATTTCCCCATATGAATCTGGATACTGAACAATTGCTCCAAAATAATTTTCATTAAAATTAACTTTTTCAGGGTCTCCAAGTTCGATCTCAATTCCCAATGGTTCAGCCCTAGCTGTAATTACCTCTTTTGTTTGTGTAAATATTTTTTCGCTAACGAAAAATTTACATATATTATTTTTTACTTGGTTTCTAGATCTCATATGGTAAAACATTAGCATTGCTTCAGCTGCAGCTGTTGCCTCATCTAAAAGCGAAGCATTGGCAATTTCCATACCAGTTAGCTCAGTCACAAAAGTTTGAAAATTTAGCAACGCTTCAAGTCTACCTTGAGCTATTTCAGCTTGATATGGAGTGTATGCAGTATACCATCCAGGATTACATAATATGTTTCTCTTTATAACATTAGGAGTTAGAGTTCCATAATAACCTTGCCCAATGTAATTTTCGAAAGATTTGTTTTTTGAAGCAATTTTTTTCAGTGATTTCAGGTAATCCTCTTCACTTACAGATTCGTCTACTTTTAAATCATTAGATTTTAATATGCTTGAGGGGATAGTCTCTTTAACTAGTTCATTTAAAGATTTAATACCAATTGTTTTGAGCATTTTAGTAGTATCAGATTCGCTTATTCCTATGTGTCTTTTTACAAAATTATTTTGATTCATGGGTCTTTTTATCAATTTTCACGCAAATATATTAATCCCAACATATACTTTGTATTATTGTTAATGATTTGTTTAAATTTAATATATGTTTAAATACTTGACTTTTTTTATTATCAGTTTATTCATGTTTTCCTCGTATTTTACTTATGCAGTCAGGGCTCAAAATGATAAGAATGATTCAGCTGTTGGAACACTATTATTTTTAACAGGAGACACCTTGGCTTTTAGAGAGTTTGAAAAAACTGATTTTTTAATTGTTGGGTTTAAACAAAATAAGGTAACAAAAAAGTGGGTTCTTAAAAGCTATCCACATGAAGACCTTCTTTATTATAAAATGGGTGATGAAAAATTTTACTTTTATAAATACAAACCATCTTCAGGTGGTTTTTTAACTGTAAAAGAAATGGAGCAATATGTTAAGGGAAAAAAGGATGCACTTTATGGATATTACCCAAAAAACAAGTTAATAAAATCAATTTTTTTTGGCGCTTTATTAGGGCTTTTTGACACTTCTTTTGAGTTTTTTTCGAGGTCAAATGGTTGGAGCATTAACAATTCTTTCAAGGGGATCTTAAAATCTAATGCAAGTTTTTTATCAATTTCAACGCCTTTAATTCTTAGTTCTGTGATTGGTAAAAAAAAGTTTTTTTTACTAGATAGAAGTATAAATAACGAAAGCGAATTATTGAAAGAGAATTACAATTATGGGTACGAAAGTGTTAAAAAATCAAAAGATACTAAAGCAGTTGCTAGAGGAAGTATTTTAGGATTAAGTACTATTATAATTTTATCCCTCTTTATTTAAAGTTTGATAATGAAGATTTTTAATACTATTATATTTTCCAATATTTGGATTTCACTAGGTGCTGTAGGAACTACCCTAGCATTTTATAGGTTTTTTGACGAGAAAGTCAATTATTATTACTTGATTTTAGTTTTTTTTGCTACACTTTTTGCATATAATTTTCAATATATTTCTTTTCAAAATCCTAATAAGGATCGTCAAAAACAAACATTTTGGATTGAAAATAATTTAAATATTATTAAATTAATAACTTTTATTTCTTTATTGATATCTATAATCTTATCCGTATTCATATTTACAATTCAAGTTTTATCAATTTCTGTCCCTGTTTTTCTTTTAGTTGTATTCTATAAGAAAGGTAGTTTAAACAAGTTTTCTTTAAGAAAGATACCATTGGCCAAAATTGTGATAATTGCTTTTTGTTGGATGTTTTCTTGCTCAATAATTCCAGGACTTATAAATAATGAACCATTTTCAATTAAAATTTCATTATTGATTTTTTTATACTTAATAGGAATCACATTGCCGTTTGATATAAGAGATTTCCATTTTGATAATCAATCAATTTTAACAATTCCTCATTTAATTGGGATTAAATCAACCTACATTTTATCAATTTTAATCTTATTATTTTTATTAGTAATTAATCTAACAAATTTTCGTTTATCGCTTTTTTTTGCTCTCTCTACACTAATAATGATACCCTCATACAAACTTCGTAGTGAATATTATTATCTTTTTGTAATAGATGGACTGTTGTTAGTCTTTCCAATATTTGTTAAATGAAAAGCCAAATCCCTAAAATATTAATTATTTACACAGGTGGAACTATAGGAATGATACAGGATCCATATAAAAAAACTTTGAAGCCTTTTGACTTCAATGATATAACAACAGAAGTTCCGGAGTTAAATAAGATAAAATGTGAAATTGAAACGATTTCTTTTGAAAAGCCAATTGATTCCTCAAATGTAAATACATCATTTTGGGAAAAGATAGGAGATTGTATTTATGAAAATAATGTCAAATATGATGGTTTTGTTGTTTTACACGGTACTGATACAATGTCTTACACTGCTAGTGCAATAAGTTTTATGTTTGAAAATTTTGATAAACCTATTGTGTTTACAGGCTCACAATTACCAATTGGAGTCATAAGAACAGACGGCAAGGAAAATTTAATAACAGCAATAGAAATTGCATGTCAAAAAGAAAATAATAAACCAATTATCCGTGAAGTTGTAATTTATTTCGAGTATCAACTTTTCAGAGCTAATAGAACATCAAAAATTAGTTCTGATCATTTTGATGCTTTTAAATCTTATAATTATCCTGCATTAGCTGAGGCAGGAATTGACATCAATTTTCAAAAAAATTATATATTGAAACCTTTGAGTAGTAAGTTTCAATATAGAAAGGGATTTGATTCATCAATTGGAATTTTATTTTTCTTTCCTGGAATTGATATTAAGCAAATAGAATATATTGTAAATAATTTAGATTATAAGGTAGTTATACTAATTACTTACGGATCGGGAAATTTAGCTTTAAGTTCAGATTTGATTAGTTGTCTTGAAAAACAAAAAGATAAAAAAGTTTTTTTAAATGTTAGTCAGTGTAAAGCAGGTAGAGTTGAGCAAAATAAATATGAAACGGGTAAGCAGTTATTGGATGTGGGCGTAGTAGGCGTAAGAGATATGACTATTGAGTCAGTTATAACAAAATCAATGTTTCTTTTGGAAAAGTTCCCTAATAACAGAATTAAATTTATTGATGAGTTTTTAAGGGATTTTTCTGGTGAAATATCCTAATAGTGATAATTTTTATTTAACATTCAATCCATTTTTGTTTTAAAGCTATAATTTTTTGTAATTTGGCGACTTCAAATTATTTTAAATAAAAACGATAATACAATTTATTAATTATGAAAAAAGAAATTTTCGCAATAGGATTTTTAGCAATGTTATTTTTCTTTAATCCATTAGTTTCTCAAGACGATTCATTAAACAATGAATCATTAGAAATGGTGATGGATTCAGCAGATTCTCAATTAATAGAAGAAACTCAGACAGAAGAAGAAAATGTAATGTCTAATGACAAAGAATCTGAAGAATTAAATACTGACTCAAACGAAGAGAGTACTTCAGTTTCCCAAGCTTTAAAATTGAAATTTATTGAAGGTGGTCCTTTATTTATGTCATTTGTACTAATTGCTTTAATATTAGGGCTAGCTCTTTCGATTGAAAGAATTATATATTTGAATTTAGCTACAACTAATACTAAAAAATTAATTAATGATATAGAATTAGCATTAGAAAATGGTGGGATTGATGCAGCTAAGGAAGTATGTAGAAATACTAGAGGTCCAGTTGCAAGTATCTTCTTACAAGGTCTAGAAAGAAGTGGAGAAGGAATCGAAATGGTTGAGAAATCAGTGATCGCTTATGGCGGTGTTCAAATGGGACTACTGGAAAGAGGTCTTTCTTGGATAGGATTATTTATTGCGCTTGCTCCTATGCTTGGTTTCATGGGTACAGTAATAGGTATGATCCAAGCCTTCGATATTATTGAGTTAAAAGGAGAAGCTAAACCAGACGAACTAGCTGGAGGAATTAAGGTCGCCTTAATTACAACTGTCTCTGGGCTTATTGTTGCAATCATTCTTCAAGTTTTTTATAATTATATTGTTTCTAAAATTGATTCCTTAGTTAATCAGATGGAAGATGCTTCTATTTCATTAATTGATGTTTTAGTTAAGCAAAATTCAGGAAAGTTTAATCTAAACAAGTAATAATATTCATTTAAGTTTTTATTATGGAAAATAAAACACAAAGTTTAGTAACAAAAATAACTACTTACACCATTGTATTTTTTGGTGTATTATTTACTATTTGGGTTATGAACGATGATAATCCTGCGGAAATGAGCTACGAACAACAAAAGCAATGGGCTATTGTTGAAGCCAAAAATCAAGGTTTAGCTGATCAGATGACTGCTGTGGAACTAAACTCTCATTTGTCTCAAAGAACTTCTGAAATCGCAGAAGAAAAGCAGAAAACTTTATGGAATGATGTATCAACTTTGATTGATTTTTCTAATTTCATAATAATTTTAGCTGTATTGCTTGTTTTAGCGGCATTTGTTTATCTCTTTATAATTGATTCCAAAAAAGCCATTAAAGTTCTTACTGGTCTTGGAATCTTTTCTTTATTTATATTAATAGTTTATTTGTTCTCAACAAATGTAACGGATGAAGAACTGTTGGACTATAATAGCAAGTTATTAAATATTGATGTGAAAAAATCCGACATTGTTATGGCAAAAATGGCAATTACATCAACCTTAATATTAATCGCTGCAGCTGGAATTGGATGGATAGGTAGTCCTTTATTTAAATACTTAAGGAAATAATGGCCAAAAGAGAAGTCGAGGAAATAAATGCTGGTTCAATGGCAGACATTGCATTCTTGCTATTGATATTTTTTCTCATTACAACTACTATGAACCTACCTCAAGTTCATGAAGAAAGGTTACCTCAGAAATCTGATGTAGAGTTCTTACTTAATGAGAGAAATGTACTTCAAATTATGGCTAATAAAAATGATAAAATTGGTATTGAGGGAGAGTTTGCTAAAATGGAGGACATTAAAAATGAAGTTAAAAAGTTTTATCAGCATAAACCTGGTACTCCAAATATGCCTAATTATGTTGAGGTAACTAGAAAAATCTGTGAAGACACCCTTGAGTCTTTAGATGCAGCTCTTGAAGCTTATCCAGATGCGGCTCTTTACAAAATCGAAAAAGATGCATGGAATAAAAGATTAGATGCCTGTATAGCATTTGGTGGCGGATTCATGACACTTCCTAATACTGCAACTGTTTCTATACAATTAGATAACTCTACAAAATACGAGACATACATGAGTGTTTTAGATCAAATAATGCAAGGACTAAACTCACTCAGAGATAGTTTGAGTAAAGAAAAATTCGGAGTTGCATTTGATAAACTTAATGATAAAGTAGAAATTGATAAACAAAAAATTTCAGCCATAAGACAAGTTTATCCAAAAAAGATTATGAAAGAAAAAAACAGATCAGTTCAATAAAATCTAATTATGTCTAAGTTTTCAAAAGGTAAAAAGAAAAAAAATCCTGCTATCTCAACAGCAGCATTGCCAGATATTGTTTTTATGCTACTTTTCTTTTTTATGGTTACTACTGTTTTTAAAGAAAAAGAGTCAAAAAAGCTTGAGATTGATAAAGTAGCTATAAAAGAAACAATAGATCTAGAAAAAAATATAAAAGCAGCGTATTTTTGGATTGGAAGAGTACCTGGAAAGACAGACGACTTTCGTGTTCAATTAGATGATGATTTAGTTAATGATTATTCAGAGATAAGAGACTACCTGATTAAGCTTAGAAAAAATCCAGAATACTCCCAAGTATGGGGTTCTAGATTTTTTAATGTGTTTAAAGTTGATAAAAAAACTGAAATGAGAATTGTTAGAAAAGTTCATGATGAACTTAAAGAGGCTGAGGCTTTTAAAGTTGTTTACTCAGTCAACAGAGACAAGTGATTTTTCATTCCAAAAGATTTTATTCCTAATCATAATTATCCCAATAATCAAACTTGAGGGTATAATTAAAAAATTTATGATTAAATCAATTTTATCCTCACTCAATAAATCTAATTTAATTATTTGCATTGTGATTAAGGCAAATAAGTTAAAGCAAAAATGAAGTATAATGGTGAGAACAATGTTTTCACTTTTTTCATAAATCAATCCGAATACTACACTTGCAAATATAATTGCTAGAAGATTATTTATTTGAAAGTGAAGTAATCCAAATATCAATGAAGTAATAATTATCCCAGCCAACGAATTTTTAAATATTCCTATAAATATTTTTTGAACTAAGCCTCTGAAAAAAAGTTCTTCCCCAATTGCAGGAATTATTGCTAATAGTAGGGTGTTAAAGATAAAACTTCGAAAATTATTTTCAATAAATTTTTCTTGAAGATTTACATTAAACTCTTGTTGAGTTTTTAGAAAGCTTTGAATAGATTCTGAAAAAAAATCGTAACCAATTTGTAGAGAAATAAACACCAATATTTGAGTTAATCCAATAAGAACTATAAATGAGTATAAAAGCTTGAGGTAGTCATTTTTTTTTGGATAATGATATTTTGGTTTAATAAACTTAAATATTAAAAAAATCAAAATTGAAGGAATTAGAAAAGTTCCGATTTGATCAAAAAGAGCTAGAATTTTATGGGCATATACAAAGTTAAAAGTGCCTTTTTGTAAATCATTGTAAATCACTTGTGTTTCTAAATCCCACACTTTTTTGATGAAGCCAAGAGCTAATAAACTAAATAAAATTTTTACTGCTAATACGATTGCAATGGTGATCAAAAGAAAACTTAAAAATGACCTTGTTTTTTCTGTAAATGAATTTTTCATTGACGAAATATAGGAATTAGTTGGATATCTGTACCTTTGCAAATAATTAAGATGGTAAAAATAGGTAATATTAATTTAGGAGACTTTCCACTTTTATTAGCTCCAATGGAAGATGTTAGTGACCCTCCATTTAGAGCATTATGTAAAAAATTTGGTGCTGACTTGATGTATACTGAGTTTATTTCATCGGAGGGTTTGATAAGGGATGCAGCCAAAAGTGTTCAGAAGCTAGATATTTTTGAATATGAAAGACCAGTTGGGATTCAAATTTTCGGTTCTGAAATTTCTTCAATGAGAACTGCAACAGAAATGTGTGAAAAAGTAAATCCCGATATAATAGATATTAATTATGGTTGTCCTGTAAAAAAAGTCGCTTGTAAAGGAGCTGGTGCAGGAATTCTTCAAGATATTCCTAAAATGGTAAAGATGACAAAAGAAATTGTAAATTCTACTTCTTTACCCGTCACTGTAAAAACTAGACTAGGATGGGATGATGAAAGCAAGTTTATTGTTGAAACAGCAGAAAGACTACAAGATGTTGGAATTCAAGCAATATCTATTCATGGACGTACAAGATCTCAAATGTATAAAGGAGAAGCAAATTGGGATTTAATAGCAGAGGTAAAAAATAATTCAAGAATGCAAATTCCTGTTTTTGGGAATGGTGATATAGATTCTCCACAAAAAGCATTAGACTACAAGAAAAGGTATGGTGTCGATGGAATTATGATTGGTAGAGCAAGTATTGGAAACCCTTGGTTTTTTAATCAAGTCAAACATTTTGTAAAAACAGGGCAGGAGTTGGCTTCACCTTCTATCGAAGAAAGAGTTGAAGTTGTCAAACAACACCTTGATTTTAGTCTAAGATGGAAAGGAGACCGCGTTGGTATTGTAGAGATGCGGAGACATTATGGAAATTACTTTAAAGGTATTCGAAATTTTAAATCAGTAAGAAAACAACTCGTTACTATCGACAATAAGTATGAGCTATTTTCAGTACTGAATGGTATAGTGGAACAATTTCAATTACAAACATTATGAAAATATATACTAAAACTGGCGATCTAGGAGAGACATCTTTATTTGGGGGCAAAAGAGTTAAGAAATATAATGTAAGTATTCAAGCTTATGGAACAGTTGATGAGTTAAATTCTTGGATTGGGCTGTTAAAAGATTCATTAATTTCTTCTTCAGATCAAAAATCATTAAATATCATTCAAGATAATCTTTTTGTAATTGGATCACATTTGGCAAGTGGTGATGATTTAAAATTGATTGCAAAACTTCCATTGTTGCAAGAAAAATCGATAAAAGAATTAGAAAACAACATTGATTTAATTCAAGAAAATCTTCCCGTAATGAAGAACTTTATTTTACCTGGAGGCCATGTTTTTTCATCCTATTGTCATATTGCTAGATGTGTTTGTAGAAGAGCAGAAAGATTAACAATTGAAATAAGTGAACATATTGAAGTTAATCCTAAAATAATTCAATACTTAAATCGTCTCTCAGATTATTTATTTGTATTATCACGCAAAATATTACACGATTTAGAAATTGAAGAACATCCGTGGATACCAAAAAAATAAATTTAGTTAATTAATTTTTTTGAAATTACTTTGCAGATTCGTGAAATAAATTACATTTGCCAAATCTAAAAAATAGATAATTAATCATGTATTGGACTTTAGAACTCGCATCATATTTAGAAGACGCCCCATGGCCAGCATCAAAAGATGAGTTAATTGATTTCGCAATGCGAACAGGCGCTCCGTTAGAAGTAGTTGAAAATCTCCAAGCTCTTGAAGATGAAGGAGAGAGCTACGATACTATCGAAGAAATTTGGCCTGATTACCCCCAAAAAGAAGATTTCTTTTTTAACGAAGACGAGTATTAAATTTCAACAGCTGTTGTTTTTTCATATTTAATTTTTTTTAAGGTTTTATATTGGTGTTTTTCCAAGTATTAGTTTATTTTTGCTCTCCGAAATTTCTATTATGTTTGAGGGAGTATTAAAAAAAATCTTTGGTGATAAAAATAAAAAGGATTTAAAAGAATTATCCCCAATCATTGAATCTACTGACCATGCATACAGAGAATTGTTCAATATTTCTGATGACCAATTAAGAGACAAAACAAACGAATTTAAACTAGTTATTGAAAGTGCGTGCGTTGAAATAAATAAGAAAAAAACGGAACTCAAAAAACAAGCACTATCAACAGCACTAAATATTTCAGAAAAAGAGAGTATTTATAACCAATTAGATACTCTAGAAAAACAAGAAGATGAGTTAATTGAAAAAACTTTACTCGAACTAATGCCTAGTGCATTTGCCGTAATAAAAGAAACATCTAGAAGATTAGCAGAAAATGGCCAACTTAAAGTTACCGCAAATGATAACGATAGATTAATTGCAACTCAGAAAGATGTAGTTTATATAGATGGAGATTACGCAATTTGGAAAAATAAATGGGATGCTGCAGGTACAACTATAGACTGGTCAATGATTCATTATGATGTTCAATTAATTGGTGGTGCAGCATTACACAAGGGTAAAATTGCAGAAATGATGACTGGTGAGGGGAAAACATTAGTTGCAACTTTACCAGTTTACTTAAACGCTATTGTAGGAAAAGGAGTTCATCTTATTACAGTTAATGACTATTTGGCAAGGAGGGATTCTGAATGGATGGGCCCCTTATACCAATTTCATGGCCTTAGTGTAGATTGTATAGACCTTTACCAACCGCATTCGCCAGAAAGAAAAGCAGCCTACAACGCTGATATAACTTTTGGAACCAATAATGAATTTGGCTTTGATTATCTAAGAGATAATATGGTTTCAGAACCTGAAGGCTTAGTTCAAAGGAAGCATCATTATGCTATCATTGATGAAGTAGATTCTGTCCTTGTTGATGATGCGAGAACCCCCCTAATTATCTCTGGTCCAGTTCCTAAAGGTGATGATCAAGAGTATGTTGGTTTAAAACCAAAAGTAGAAAAGTTAGTCAAGAATCAAAGAAAATTAATAAATAGTTTATTATCAGAAGCAAAAACAAAAATAGCTAAGTCAGAGAAAGAAGGTTTAGAAAAAAAAGAACAGAAAAAACTTTTTGAAGAAGGATGTTTATCATTATTTAGAAGTTTTCGCGGTTTGCCCAAAAATAAAGCATTAATAAAATATCTTAGTGAACCTGGGATTAAAATTTATCTCCAAAAAACAGAAAATTTTTATCTTCAAGATAATGCAAAAGAAATGCCTAAGGCAGATGAAATGCTTTATTTTGTCATTGACGAAAAGAATAACACTATTGATTTAACAGAAAAAGGAATCGATTTGATTTCTGGAGAAAACGAGCCTGATTTTTATATCTTGCCCGATATAGGTGAAAAAATAGCTGAAATTGAACAAATTTCTAATGATGCTCAAGAAAGAATTGAGTTAAAAGATAATATGATGTCTGAATACACTATAAAAGCAGAACGTATTCATTCTATGAATCAATTATTAAAAGCATATTCTTTATTTGAGAAAGATATTGAGTATGTTGTGATAGATAATAAGGTTAAGATTGTTGATGAACAAACAGGCAGAATTATGGAGGGTCGTAGGTATTCTGACGGTCTTCATCAGGCAATTGAAGCTAAGGAAAATGTAAAGGTTGAAGCGGCTTCTCAAACTTACGCTACTATCACATTACAGAATTATTTTAGAATGTACCATAAATTGGCTGGTATGACTGGTACAGCGGAAACCGAGTCCAAAGAACTTTGGGATATATATAAACTTGATGTAGTTGTAGTTCCTACCAATAAGCCTGTTATAAGAAAAGATCAAAATGATTTGGTTTATAAAACTTCAAGAGAGAAATACCAAGCTATTATTAACGAAGTTGAACATATAAGATCTGAAGGCAGACCAGTTTTAGTTGGGACTACATCAGTAGAGGTTTCTGAACTATTATCAAGAATGCTAAAGATGAAAAAACTTCCTCATCAAGTCTTAAATGCAAAACTTCATCAAAAAGAAGCAGAGGTTGTTACTGAAGCGGGAAAAGCAGGTACCGTTACTATTGCAACTAATATGGCAGGTCGAGGAACAGATATCAAATTGGGGCAAGGTGTAAAGGAAGCAGGTGGTTTAGCCATAATAGGTACAGAAAGACATGACTCAAGACGAGTTGATAGACAATTAAGAGGACGTTCTGGGAGACAAGGAGATACTGGGTCTTCACAATTTTTTGTTTCTTTAGAAGATAATCTAATGAGGTTATTTGGCTCCGAGAGAATTGCTAAGATGATGGACAGAATGGGCCATGTCGACGGAGAAGTTATCCAACATTCTATTATCACTAAATCAATCGAAAGAGCACAAAAAAAAGTAGAGGAAAATAATTTTGGAATAAGAAAAAGGTTGTTGGAATTTGATGATGTTATGAATAGTCAGCGAACAGCTATTTACAATAGAAGAAAAAATGCACTTTTCGGAGACAAATTGGATCTTGACATAGATAACATGATATATGATATTAGCAACGTGATGATATCAACTTTTCAACAAGATTCAAATTATGATGAGCTTAAGTTTGATGTTATCTCAAATTTTGGTATTGAACCTCCATTTTCTGAAAAAGACTTTTTAGAAGGTGAAATTGATTCTTTAGTTGATCAACTTTACAATAGTGCAAAAAACAGATATGAAAGAAAGTCTTTATATATCAAAGAAAAGGCTTATCCAGTTATTAAGAAAATATATGAAAATAAGAGCGATACTGTAGAAAATATTGTGATCCCATTTACTGACGGTAAGAAGTCAATGAGAATAATATCTAAACTTAGTACCCTCTACGAATCGGAAGGCCTAGAAGCATTGAAATCATTGGAAAGAAACGTCACATTAGGATTTATTGACAACGAATGGAAAGAACATTTAAGAGAAATGGATTTCTTAAAGCAAAGTGTTTACAATGCACAATATGAGCAAAAAGATCCTTTACTGATATACAAGCTTGAAGGCTTCCAGCTCTTCCAAGCTATGATGGATAAAATGAATAGAGATATAATTTCATTTTTAATGAAGGCTCAACTCCATGATAACAGTGAGCAAGCTCACCCTCCAACAAGACCTCAACAAGACTACAGCAAATTAAAAACTGGAAGAGAAGATTTATCTCAATCTACTCAACTGAATAAACAAGCGTCTGAAAAAAGCGATCAGAAACCGGTCAGTCATCAACCTGTTATGGTCGCAAAAAAGCCTGGTAGAAACGAAAGGGTGAAAGTGTTAAATCTTCAAAACGGTGAAACTAAAGAAATGAAGTTTAAACTGGCTGAACCTTTGATTAGCTCTGGCGTTTGGCAAATGATAGAAAAAAATTGATGTAAATTTTTTTATAATTTGTTGAAAGGCTCCTTTATCATAATTTATTTTATACAAAACCTGTTGACATATTGTTGGGCAGTTTTATGACCAGATTTTGCCGCAAAATTAAAATCTTTGCATGCCTCTTTATTATTTTTTAAATTTTGGTTACATATACCTCTCACAAAATATGCTTGTATATTTTTAGGATTTAGTTTTATAGATTTATTTAGGTCTTCTTTACAGAGCTTATAATTTTTTTTCTCAAAATATATTTGAGCTCTTTCTAATAAAGCTTTTTTATTTTTTTTATCAAGTTTGACTATCTTATTGTAAATTAATAACGATTCATCTTTTTTATTTATTTGTTTTAACATTCTTGCTTTGTTATTTAAGGCGCTTAAGAAATTAGGCTTAATTTCTAGAGCTTTATCATAATAGGAAATTGCAGAGTCTTTTTTATTCATATTTGCGTAACAAACACCAATATTATGGGCTGCATCTGCTGATTTTGGATTTAGTTCATAAGACGTTGAAAAATCTACTATAGATTTTTGATAATTCTTTTTTAAAAAGTGAATGTTTCCCCTGTTAAAAAAAGCATTAAATGTAGTGGAGTCAAGTGAAATAGCCGTTGATAAATCGACAATTGAAGAATCATATTTCTTTTGTTTTCTATATAATTCAGATCTACTTAAATATGAAAAATAATGATTATTTTCTTTAATATATTTACTTAGTTTATCGATACAATCAGTGTAGTTCGAGTCACTTTTTTGATAAATAACACAATAAAACTTTTTATCGCTTGAAATTCTTCTATCTAACTCAACCCAATCTATTCTTTTACTGAACCAATCTTTTGGAACATCACCGTATAATCTATGGGAATAATGGTTTTCATAGATGGCTATTTGCCCAACTTTTGCATTATTTAAATTTTCAATTGTAAGCCAATTAAATTTTAAAGTATCATTTTTATCAAAGCTATTTGCCCAGTGAAACCAAATGTGGTTACCATAACATATTTGATTATTAATATATGAGTTTTTAAAAATATCTGATATTTCCTGCATTGTAATTCTCTCAGGGCTCATATTTGCATTTGGTGGCTCAGTTTTAGCTGTAAAAGATAATGCTAATACACCCAGGAAAGATCCTATGATCAGTATGTGTTTCTTTTGATTTTTTCTTAGATAGAAAAAAGAAAAAAGAATTATTAAAATAGTTGCTATTAGCCAATTTAAGTTAGTGTAATCTACTTTAGTAGTTAATTTATGATGACTCCTCAGTTCAAAAGAATGAAAAATATAAGTAGTAATCCCAACTAAAAGAATAATTAAAAAGCTCCAAATTAATGAACTATTAAGTTTTCTTTTTTTATTTTTCAATTCGATGAGGTTATCAGCTTTAATTTTTTTTATTAACGATTGATACTCATTTTCCTTTTTGAAATAAGAATTTCTTTTTTTCGAATTTAATTTTTTAAGTTCATTTTCAGAAATATATTTAAAATCCCGTTCTGGAAGATTGATATTTTCATTATTAAGTTTTTTTGAGTTATTATAATTTGTGAACGAATCAGTCAAAAAATTAAAACCTTCTAAGGCAAAAATTGCAACTAAGGGAGAAAGTGGTACTAAGTTTCTTAGAAATCCAGCGGCATTCCCTAAGTTTAATTTCCATGAAAATATTACGTACAACATAAAACCAGTAATAAATTGCCACCATATAAACATATCAAATTTGAACTGTTTTAATTTATTAATTATCCCGGCTATAAAGAATATATAAATAACTGGTCCTAAAACATAAATATAACGTTGAAAATAATGCCCAAAAGTAGTATGTCCATAGCGGTTTGATTTATTATCCCCTCCGATTGTCGCATTGTATAGATAATTCCAATCTCCTTCAATAATAAGTCCAGCAAAATTCCATAACAATACTGGCACAATAAGAACAGGAATATATTTGTATTGTTTTTCTTTAAGTAAATACCACCCCCAAAAAACTAATAATACAGAAAGTTCTAATCTTGCTAGAGGCATTAGGCCACCAACAATTACAAAACCAAGCCATTTTTTTTTGACTAAGAAATAAAAACCAAGACATAGAAGTAAGACTGACAAAGGTTCAGTTTCAGCATTTCTACTGACACAGAAAAAGTATGTTTGAAATAATAAAAATGGAATTATCATAAAGGCATTTGCATAACCTAGTTCCTTAATTCCAATATAAAGGTAATAAGCACCAATCGCAGTAAAAAACACCATTGAAATAAAAATACTATCTCTTCCAAGATGAACAATTGGGGAAAAAATCAAAACAAACAAAGGCCGACTCCACTTAGAAATAAAATGTTTAGGATTATTAAATGCATCCAAAGTATTATAATATCTAGCTGGACAATCATCATCCCAAGTAGCATCCTCTAAAAAACCATAGATTAGATTTACTATAATATAAATGGATATAAATCCTACAACAAGATAAAACTCTTTATTTTTAATTATTTTACTCATAAAGTTATACTTTGCTATAATGATATAGACCTACGAAGATAATGAGTATAAATGTTAATACAATATTTTCTGTTATACACTTTAATTTAATCAGTTATATTTGAGCCAATATAATAGTAACTATTTTTCTATTTATGATTAATAAACTTTCAATTTTAATGCCTGTGTTTAATGAAGCCAAAACAATTCATTTAATACTAGAAAAAGTGAGGCTTGTTGAGCTTGTTAATGACATCAAAAAGGAAATAATTATTGTAAATGATTGCTCCATTGATAATACTATTGAATCAATAGAAAAGTATAAATCTGAAAATACTGATATAACAATCAAAGTATTTAGTTTCAAAAAAAATAAAGGAAAAGGTGCAGCTATACATAAGGCTATCGCAGAAGCTACAGGTGATTATTTAATTGTTCAAGATGCAGATTTAGAATATGATCCTGAAGAATACAATGATTTACTAAGACCAGTTGTATGCGGTTTTGCGGATGTAGTTTATGGATCAAGATTTTTAGGAGGTAATCCCCATAGAATTCTTTTTTATTGGCATAGTATAGGCAACAAGTTCTTAACAGGTTTATCAAACATATTTACAAATTTAAATTTGACAGATATGGAAACTTGTTATAAACTAATTAATACATCAATTGCACAAAAATTAAATCTCAAAGAAAAACGTTTTGGATTTGAACCTGAAATAACTGCAAAGTTATCAAGGATTAAAAATATTAGAATATATGAAGTGGGAATTTCATATCATGGACGAACCTATGAAGAGGGAAAGAAAATAGGGTGGAAAGATGGGTTTAGAGCAATCTATTGTATTTTGAAGTACAATTTATTTTCAAAATAATTAGAAAATATTTTGTTATTAATTAAATACTGTTACTTGATAAGATGTTTTTACATAAATTAACGAAAAAATTATCTCTGAAAATTTCAGATTCGATACCACAAATTAAGTTGTCAAATATCCCAAATTAGTGGAAGACCAAAATAAATCATTATTAGAACGATTATAATGGAAAAAATGTTAATTAAAATTCCTGCTTTCACCATATCCGATATTTTCAATATTTTGGATCCAAAAACAACAGCGTTTGGTGGTGTTGATACAGGCAACATAAATGCGCATGATGCAGCTAAAGTAGTGCCTACGAGCATTAAAAAAGGATGAATATTAAGAAACTTCGCTAACGGAACCATTACAGGGAGAAGCATTGCGGTTGTAGCCATATTTGAAGTAATTTCTGTAAGAAAATTTACACCAGCAATTATAATTATTAGTACAATAATAGTATTACTAAAAGGTATTATTTCTAATTGTGCTCCTATCCAGTTGTCAAGACCAGTTTTTTGAAAAGCTTTAGCAATAGATAACCCACCCCCAAATAGTATTAAAATTCCCCAAGGAATTGTAACTGCATCTTCCCATTTCATTAATGGTTTAGATTTATTTGAAGATGGAATGAGAAATAAAAGTAATGCACTCGAAAGAGCAATCATTGAATCGTCAAACTTAGGGGCAAACTGATTAATAGTATATTTTCTAAAAATCCAACATAGTATTGTTAGTACAAATACAATAAGAATTCTTTTTTCTTCCTTTGTAATGGAACCCAGTTTTTCTAAAAGGTTTTGAATCTCTTTTTTACCACCTGGGAACCCAGTTTTTTGCAATTTAAAAGCATATTTGGTAAGAAATAGCCAAATAAAAGAAAGTAAAATAATAGAAATTGGTAATCCAATTTTAATCCAATCAAAAAATGAAATTTCAATATTGAATTGATCTTGGATAAACCCTGCAAATATCAAATTAGGTGGAGTCCCTAT
>MDTC01011759.1_pt1 | contig 35471 bp, 50 predicted proteins | sample 811181 | NCBI WGS metagenome assembly MDTC01 (sample SAMN05326644, study PRJNA326480) | marine metagenome | isolation source: seawater | place: Pacific Ocean: North | collected 2011
AGCTACCAGAACTTCCAGAGCTACCAGAACTTCCAGAGCTACCAGAACTTCCAGAGCTACCAGAACTTCCAGAGCTACCAGGCGGCTCTCCGCAAGGACTACCGTCAGGATTAGTTGCAGTACTACAATCACCCATACCCGGAACGCCACAACAGTCACAGGTATTTATCATTTCTATGACTTCTTCGCATGCATAATCATCCTCACCGTCGGGACCGATTCCTTGTAGCACACACTGCTCACAAGGCACATTACAATCTCCATCATCGTCACATTCATAAAGTTGCGCCCTAACTCTAAAACTGGTGTCCTGGGTGTCTTGTGGAAAATCTTCAGTACCTAAATATTTATACCAAGTAGCCCCATTGTCTGTACTAAATTCCCATTCGTATTCTTTGGTATTTTGGTTACTAGATCCAGAATGTACACCCGACTCAGTGTAAGTAGAACAGAAAGAATCACCTGGAGCAGAAGAAGTGCGACGATCTAGTACAGAACCATTGCAACAATGTCCGTAGCATTCGTAACCTGTAAGTTCCCAAAGAGGACTAGTGTTTGGACATTGACAATCAGTAAATGGATCAGCATTCTCTGCACAAGGATTAAAATTATTAGAACGATCTGTATCTATCACATTTCCGTATTCGTCAAATAAAGTACAAATACATTCACAAGGAGGAAAAGGATAATTATCACCCCAAGATGTTTTATCTTCACCGGTTCCACAAGAACAGTTATTATTGTGAATATTTACTTCATGATCATCATTGGAAGGTGGTAATTCTGTGCTCATCTAGAACGATTTCCTAGTAAAATATTCCTATGTATATAAAGAGTTAGATACTTATTACATACACTAAAAAATAAACCAGGGCTCAGAATGAACCCTGGCTTTTTAAGAAATTAAAAGACAAGATTTACTTAGCCAGTTTTAGCAGCATAATCTGCTTGAACAGGAACTGGTTGACCCAATTTATAAGCAAATTCACCAGGAACACTACGCGATGGAGTAGCTGCTTCGTCTGCTGCAATTGTTTCTGCTGAACCAGAAATAGACCAACTACCAGCAGTATCATAAGCAGTACCTTTGATAGTTACGTTTCCAGTAGTACTACCACTAGAACCATCTGTTACAGTAAATACATTTGCGTTAGTAACAGTAACTTCATAACGACCATCTGTAGCATCACCACTAGTATAATCTACAGTAATAGTATCACCAGTTGCTAAACCGTGACTAGGAGCAGTAATGGTAACTGTTGTGCCACTTCTTGAGTAACTACCATTTAATCGGAACTCACCAGCAAAATTATCCCAATACCCATTACGATAAGCGGTAGCAACTTTACTGTATTTGTAAGCTTTTCTACGATTAACAGCTTGATCATGTGAAGGAAAATTAGAAGCACTTTGTAAAGCTGTATTTGCTTGTCCAGAAATAGTAGTAGATACTCTCATACCTACTGGTCTTTGATTATTAAAAGCAATTGTACTTGCGGACAATGCCTCATCTGTGTTATCTCCATCAATTACAGTAGAAGCAAAAACTCCATTGTCAGGACTGTCTACTGATCTGTTAACAAGAACACTAGACGATGAACCAATGTGTTTGGCTACTCCGCTATTATTTTTAGTGCTACTAGCAGTTACGCCTGTCGCACCATCTGATTGTACTGTTGCCATTTTATATCTCCATGCATTTTATAGGGTGTAAGACTTACAACTATATTTTACACCTTTTAAGAACAATTAAGAATATTTTTATGCATGAGATCCAGGCCATTAATAGAATTAACTCTAAAACCATAGAGATTAGATTTTTTAACTAAATTAATATGATTTTTACTCCAAAAATTGCCATTACAAATAATATTTATATCTGGTACTTTTTTATTCATTAATGCTGAAGCAAGTATATTATCATGAATATCGTCTATAAAATAGCCTGTAGAAGGATATATTGTGTGTATATTAGCAGCTAGTAGTATATTAGCCACTTTATACATAAGATCGTAGGAAAAGAATCTATATTCTAAAATATATCTAATTTCCACCTCTTCATTGCTTGCTATCTCTTGCATTGTTTTGACTTCTTCTCTTAATCGGTCATATTTTCTGTTGCACAATATGTGAGATGGACAAACAACTTCTACAATTTTGGCCCCTTTTTTAATAGCCGATTTTAAAGCAGATTTTTTATCGGTCAGATCTAAAATACCTAATGGGAAATCTATTGGACAGGCTAACTTGATATTCGTGCCACCTAAAATATTTTTGACTAAACGTAGGTGTGTGGGCAATACAGAAATAACATCTGGATCATAAGAAATAGCTGTTTTTATTATATCTCTAAATTGAGAATCAACATATGCTCTATCGTAATTTGAATATTCTAATATCATGATTATCTTTTATTTTTTTTTAAACTATCTATAGTAGGAAACTTTCTATCTCCTAATACACCGTCAGCAAACCCATAATGCACAGCTTCTTCGGCATCTAAAATCCAATCACTTCTATTAGCAAGTTGAGACATAATATGTTTTTTAATAATATATTTATTCCATTTTTTCTTTTCTTTAATTAAAGGGCTTTGAGCACACTTTTCTGTAAAAATATCTATCATTTTTAAAGATTCTTTTTCACTCCATTCGAAAGTACTTTTAGCAGCTCTATGCTCATCATCAATACTTAAAGAACCATAATGAATTAACATGTGTGTGTTAGGCATCAACACTCTTTTGTCTGATGCTTGAAATATAATACTGCTAGCAGATTCTACTTTAGCATAGGCCAGAATAGATACTTTAGATTTACTAGATTTAATAGTATCATATATACCTAGACCATCTTCCCAAACGCCTCCAGGTAAATGCATATGTACTAAAATAGGATCAGCAGAAATTATATTTAGTAAGCGTATGTTTTTAGCAAAAACTATAGCACTTCTAAAATCTACGCCTCCTTCATCGTCGGATTCAGAAAGATATGAATGTAAATACACTTCACGATTTTTAACATCTATATTTTGACTATGAACTTCATGAGTAGAAAAATCAGATATAGACATATTAATTATTTTCCTCTACATGTTCATATACTTTATTATTAATTTCTCTCATCACTTCAGAATCTTTAAATGCTTTACCTACGGCTATTCTAAATCTATATCTTGTAAAAATATCTAAAGCTTCAACGCCAACAGAATCCTCTATCAAGTGTCCAACTTCTTCAGTAATATCAAAATTAGTATGACCGACCCAAAAATTAAAAATTTTACTACTTGAGGTATTTTCTGTTAAAGGAATAAACCCCATAGGAGTAGCAATTATTTTAATACCTCCATTAAATCTTTGCATTTCAAAATCTTCTGTCTTATCTTCGTAAATTTCTTTATGTTCTTCATATTCTTCGTCTTCGGATTCTGAATTAAAAAATTTAGGATCAGGCAATTCGGTATCTATTGTAGGAGATAAGTCTACAGAATCATCTAGACCATAAGGATCTATCCATTTTTGCCAGATTATAACTTTTTCTTCATTCATGTTTTATATAGTAAAATATATTTGACCATAGTCTACTCTTCATGACCTATATTGAAAACTTCTATTGGTCTGATTAAGGGTTTTTTTGTTTTTTTTGCATGTTGTACTTTGTTCTCAATCACTCTATAAAAAGAAAGTATATTGTCAGCAAACAATTTATTGTTTAATTTATCGTCTGTTTGATCTTTACTGTATTCAGATATGATTTCTAATATTTGATATTTTAGCAGTCCATTGTTTAATAATACTAATAATTCAGCATATTTTTCAGCAAAAATAGTTATTTCATCTAGATTTTCAAAATTAATATCGCTTATATTGCAAATTATATCTATATCAGAACTGTCCGTTAGATAAAACGAAATACCTATACTATCTGTATATTCATTATCTTCTTTTTCTTCATATCCCCATAATAATTTTTTTAATGTTTGGAGTATCTTCATTGTATTGGTCTAATTCTAGTAAATAACTATTGTTTTTAATTCCTATGTTATAATTTACAAAACAAAAGTAATATATATCTAATGAATTTTTAATGTTTATATCAATAATTTTATAGCTAGGAAAACCTACTAATTCTAAGTGTCTTGAGAGTTTATGTAATATAGCCTGATCTATATCTAGGTTTTGTTCTAATTCTATGGAAGGAAGCACCAGACTATCTGGTTTTAGAGATAATATCTGGTGACATCCTTTTTCTGAATTAAAAATTAAAACTACTAGTTTAAGACTTGACAACATCATAACTTTTTAAAATTTCTAAACCTCTTTTAATATTTTGTCTAATTGCTTCTCTAGAAACATTGAAGACTTTACCTATCTGAGCCAAGGTCATATCATCAAAATAATACATCTTGATCTGTTTTCTTTGTTTGTCTGATAACTGCTGACAATTAAGCAATCTATCAATATTATATTTTAAGTCTTCTTTTTCTTCTTTTTCTACTAAAATATCATAAGGTTGTTGGCAGCCCGTGTCAACAATATTAGAGTTAAGTTTATTAGAATCATCATCATTAGAGTAATCTAAACTAATATTCTTATTTTTAGCTTTGTATTTATTAGTAACATATGTCTTTATAGCCCATAAAGCACACTGATTTCTATAGGAGTATTTAGTTTTCCTGTGTCCTTGAGCCCCAACTCTATTAGGGTCAAATCTCCAATCAGCATACATAATAGCTGTAGCTACATCAGAAATAGCATCAGGACTAGATAACATTTCTGAAGATAAGGTGTTATAAAATTTAGGCCCAAACTTAGATATAGTTTTTTTGGCCAAATTAATATATGTATGCAGGCTGTCATAAGTACGTTCCATAATTATCCTTTTCAATAAAATCCTAAAAATCTTAAAAACTAAATCTACTTCTCACCCTGAGCACGTTTCCATGCGTCTTTTTTGGGTCTGTCTTTATCTCCTGGTTTTGCTGGCTTATAATTTTTGCCTTCACGAAGTTTTTTCTTCCTGATATTTTCCCACAAACTGGCAGGAGCCATATTATCTTTATCGTCATCAGCAGGACTGTACTTTACAAAATCATGAATTGTTGTCATGTAGTCCTCTGTTACAGCAATTTTACCCTGTAACCAACTCTCTGTCAAGTTTTCTTTTACCTTGGGATCTGTAATTGATGCTAAAATTTGTTCTGCATTTCTCATGATAGATGTTAAAGCACTAATATTCATTTCTAGGAAGTCGGACTTATACTCAGTCAGATTCTTTTCCGCTTCAGCTTTAAGTACTTCTTCAACACCAGATAATATTTTTTTATAACTCATAACCTACTCCTATATAATATTTTTTAAGTTCTGGATAAATAGTTCTAACAATTTTCTTGGACGCTTCGTTATCAGACGGATAATGTACACCTTGTAATTCTCTAGCTTTACCACAAAAGTCTACTAATTTATTTAATTGTGTTTTATGTTCAGGGTATTTATCAGATAATATCTCCAGTAACAAAGATGCATACATTGTATGTCCACTTGGATACGCTGGTGTTTTATGTGTTGAGGTTACTATGCGATTAATATCAATGTTGTAAAGCTCGGCTAATTGATATGGTCTTGGTCTATTGTAGTAGAATTTTAAGTGTTGTACAATAGGGACTAATGAGTGATGGTATATTGATATAAATGTACTTGCAGAAAAATCTAATCCTTTATTATCTACAAATTCTTCTATCAAAAGACCAGCATTCTTATCCATTTTATAGACTAAATCTTGTTGGGATATAGTTAAATTTTTAGTAAGATTGCTTAAATATAATAATTCGTTTTTAGTGGTATTACTAGAATTTTTAGGAGGTGATGGAACTATATCAAAAAGACTAATATTTCCTATTTCTGGAAATTCTATAGACGAGTATGGGGATTCTTTATAGTCAAATCCTTGCCTGTATTTAATTTTATCTAAATTTATATTTGTATTTATTTGAGATATGAGTTTCATCGTCTACTACCAAGCTTTGCAAGACCAATATCGAGCCTTCCATTTTGGTCCGGGGTTACTACAGTTGTGCCTTGCGCGAAAGCTACGACGACGATTAGGGTCAGACTTTTTGATCTTCATATTAGGGTCGCCAAAATTTACCTTAACAACATTACCTTTTTCATTTTTTACATAAACACTTCTTTTCTTAGGGCCTTTAGGAGTCAAGAATGGTTTATTTAAAGTTACTTTTCGACCTTGATACTCTGCTCCTAATGCTTTTCCGTCTTCGTCGTATATTTCAGACGCTACAACTTCCCAAGTAAATTCATTCCATTCATCGTCCCAAGTAGCATTAGCAATTAATAATTCGTCCTGGACTTCTTCTAACAAGGACGCCTTACCACCTTCACGAGCTTGTTTAACACAATAAGCAATACGTTGTTCAGTATCGTTAAATTCTTTTTTAGAGTTGGGATCACTCATACAGCGGGAAACAAACTTATTCCTATCTTCACCAGATCTATGCTTAGGTAGTGGCATGATTTTTCCTTATTTATATTACTAGAAAAAAAACTATTAACTAATTAAAAATACACCTAGAGATTATCTTGGCTGTATTTTCCCAAGAATACTTTTTAGCCGTTTTAACTCCTTCTGGATTAGTAGACCTTCTGTTTTTATAGCAGTCTCTCATATAGTCTACTATTTGATCTATTTCTTTATTGGATATTTTAGCCCAATTACCTTGTCTATTAAAAGCTTTTCCGTCATAAGCTGGTTCAGTCTCTTCTATATCGACTAAGTAGCTGTTTTTGTCTGTACAAAATTCTGTATGAGCAGAATAATTGGATGCTATTACGGGCTTGTTCATAGACATGGTTTCTAAAAGTTCTAAGTCCCATCCTTCGGCCCGAGAGACATAGATACCGCAGTCACTTAAAGCCATAATCTTAGCTATATCTGAATGCAAAGCAACACCGGGTATAATTTTTACTCTCATATCTTGGGAATACATTGATTTCCACTTTTCTAATTCTTCTTGACCAGTATATGAACTCGTATGTTCAGCTGCTAGTATTACTAACTCTACATCTGTCTCTGTAGGAAAAGCTTTTTGGAATATAGATAAAAGTATATCATGAGATTTTCTTACTTCCCATTTCCCTATTGTTTGAAAAACATACTTATCGTTTTGCTGTTTAGCGTATAGCGTGTCATCAAAAATTGTTCTATTTACACCAGGAGAAGCTATGTGTATTTTCTTATTAACATTATTATTTTCTAAAATTTCTTTTGCCCATTTGCACGGAACAAAGATTTCATCAGAACAATTTAAATGCATTTTGTCCATTTCACTTAATGTATCTAGTTCAAAAAAACTATATGTAAAATATTTTCCATTACCTATCCTACTTGCTAGATCAAATTGATGCCACAATTTCAAGCAAGGAGAGTTGCCAGTAAAAGATTTATTTACACTAACTAGTTTTTTAACTAAATTGTGATCTTCTTCGGTGTCCATAGAACAATTACCGATAGGAAAAAGTGTTATATCACATAGTTTATCTAATTCTTTTAAGATATTTAATGAAGCTAATCCGTATCCGGTTTGATTGATAGGACAATTATAGTTAAGTTTGTTCATATATTTTATTGTGAGTATTGTTTACTTGAATGAATGTTGTATTTTTACCCATGTCTTTTAAGCTTTTTGCTCCAATGTAAGTACAGCAACTACGAATACCTCCTAAAATGTCTTTTATAGTATCAACAGTTTTGCCTTTGTAAGGTATAGAAACACATTTACCTTCACTGGTTCTGTAGTTAGCTATGCCACCATTATGTTTTTCCATCGCCTTTTTGCTGCTCATTCCATAAAATTGTAAAGACTCTTTTTGTTTTTTATTATAAACCCAATCTCCTTCACAGCAATCTGTTCCAGCGAGCATACCTCCAAGCATAACAAAATCAGTATTAGCACAAAAAGCTTTACAAACATCTGCTGGAGTAGTACATCCTCCGTCACTACAAATATGACCTCCTACACTGTGAGCAGCATCCGCGCATTCAATTACCGCAGACAGTTGAGGGTATCCAATTCCAGTTTTAAGTCTAGTGGTGCATACACTACCTGAACCTATCCCTATCTTAACTATATCTACTCCACCATGAAATATTAATTCTTCAGTCATTTCTGGAGTAACTACATTGCCAGCCATTATAATAATATCAGGATACCATTCTCTAATTTTTTTTATTGTAGATACAAATTTTTCGTTGTATCCGTTAGCTACATCAATACATAGATTAGGTTTCTTTTGTAGGTTATCGTATACAGTACTTAGTTTTTCCATATCGGTTTCAGATATACCCATAGAATAAAAAGCATACTGTCTAGGAAATTCAAAATAATCTCGTAGCTTTTTGGATTTATAATGTTTGTGTAAGCAAGTTATACAGTCAAAGCTTGATAGTACTTTGTTCATTTCCATAGAGCCGGTGGTGTCCATATTAGCAGACATAATAGGTACACAATTTAATTCTCTTGGAGAGTGCGGGAATTTAAAAATTCTGTTGATATCTACCTGTGATCTGCTAGAAATATTAGATCTCTTAGGCTTTATCAGCACATCGTTAAAATCTAGTTTTACGTCTTGTAAAATTTTCATTAGTAATTAAAAAAATACCATCTATTGTAAGTATTAATATTTTCAGAACTATGGATATGCTCTAAGTATCCATAAATATCATTCCAATCAGAAAATATCATTTGATGAGGTATAACACCAAATAACCAATCAGGAGTGTGCTCTTTACCTTGCATCATATGTATAATTATAGGTTTCTTTTGTCTATTAGCCCAAAATATTTCTTCGTACGTACCACATGGATGGATTTCCAAATCTAAATTTACCACTAGAAAATCACTGATATCCACTAGTCTAAGATCTACTGATCTGATAACTTTCATCATTGAACTAAGTTCATCATATCTTTTATTTTGTTTAAGCTTACTTTTAATTAAATGACTATCATGGTCTTCTAACCCTATGTCTGTAGGTTTGGTAATAGGATTAAAAACTACTATACCTAGAGAATCTAAGAAAGGAGTGATATCTTCTCTCCATCCTCGTCCTCTATCGGCAACACGATCCATTGCTCCAGCAAGATATACTCTTTGATTTTTTAATCTATTCATGAGTCTATGTAAAAGAAAGCGTAAGTACTGTTATCGGATGATTGTTTAGTTGTGTACCCATAAGCATTAGTTGTATTTTTCATAAAAATGTTTACGAGTGCCATAATTATAATCAAGTAAAAAAAGCCCATTGTTAATTATACTCCCAATATCTTTAAATATTTTTGTCTCATTTGATTTACTTCGTCAATCATTTCCTGTAAAGTTTCTGGATTAGTAGATCTACCCGTAGGGTTTTCGAAGTACAAACCAACCGGATGATTGATCATTTCTATTATAGCACCTCCTATGGCACAACGCAACCAAAAATCTCCATCGGATGCAGTTTTATACAATTCATCAAAATAACCAAATCTATCGTGTAAATTTTTTCTCCATAGAGGCATACAATGAGGACTGTTATTATTTAATAAATTTTTAAGAGAGTGTTGTAAAACCGGATATATTTCTTTATAACTATTTTGTATGTATTCTTCATTAGCCTTTCGAGATATATAAGTAATTCCATAAGCAACATCTAACTGTATGTTTTTTTCAAATTGTTTGATTAAAATTTCTAGACCTTCTTTATTTTTTCTATCGTCAATATTCCAATTACCTATAATATCCGACGAACAAAATTCTATTGCACGATTCCATGCTGCATACAAGCCCGGGTCTGTGTCTAGTTTAAAATATTTAATATTATCGTAATCATCAATTAAAGGCTTTATGTATTTGTATTCTTTTTGAGGAGAATTGCAGTCTAAAAAAATAAATTCTATGTCGTTAAAAATAGATTGTTCTAAAATATTTTTTATATATCCTTGTATAAACTGTTCACCTTTGTAATAAGAACAAAATAAAGAACACTTATACATTATTATTGCTCCTTAAAAAAGAATATAGCTTATCACATATATATTCTATTTGATTTTTTCTTAATGTTGGATAAGAAGGTAGGATAATGCACTGGTCTTGTAAAATTTTAGAATTAGTATCTGATATGCATTTAATAGAGGATAGATATTTATGTTCTTTTATACTATAAAACATAGGTCTAGTATCTACTCCTGATTCATACATATGTAATTCTAGCTTCTTTTTGTCTTGTTTATTTAAATTTTTAATACGAACACCGAGCATCCAGTAGGAGTGTGTTGTATTGTTTTCGATCTTTTGGAAGCGGATGTTGGGTATATCTTGCAATATATCTTTATAGTGTTTAAAAATATTCTGTTTGGCTTTAATTATATAATCTATATCTTTTAACTGACCATACAAGATAGCCGCCTCTATGTTAGTCATCCTGTAGTTATAGCCTAAGTCGTGATGTAAAAATCTTTGATCTGACTGTCCTTGGTTTTTAATTTTATTAATATGTAAGAAAGTATCTGGATCGCTTGTAACAAATGCTCCACCTTCTCCGCTAGTCAAAGTTTTATTACCAAAAAAAGATATAGCAGAACAAAAACCAGATGATCCCGTTGGCTGATTATCGTAAGTACCTAGAAACCCTTCACAGTTATCTTCTAAGATTACAGTTTTAGGAAATCTGTTCTTTAGCTCTGGAACATTAACTACGTTACCAATATTGTGAACGACTAATATGGCAGTCTGCTCGTCTACTAAAGGTTCTATTGCATTAATATCAAAATTCCAATTGTCTATATTACTATCTATAGCAATTAAAGTATGATCTTTTGAGTATAGAAAAGCATTCCAAGCTGCTACATAGACATTGTTAGGTACGATGATTTTTGTAATGTGAGGATACTTATATTTTAAAGCTACAGCCATTAAGTGAGTAGCTGCTGTGCCGTTATTAGTTAGTATTATTTTATGATTATTATATCCAATTTTTTTTAGTTCGTCTTTTGTTAAATCTAAATATTCTCCTTGTGAAGATATCCATCCACTATCTAGTGCTTGATGAGCATACTCTAGGTTTTGTTTTGTAATATATGGCTTGTATATAGGAATCATTGCTAATAAGTCTTATGCGCTCTTTGTAAGTATTTGCCGTTATCTAATTCTTCTCCCTTAAATTTAGCATCTATAATTTCTATAATTTTAGCATCAACTTCATTAATTAATTGATTTCTTTGCACATTTAAATCACAAGCTTTTTTAAGATACGTCCAAAGATTCATAGCTCCTTCTTCTGTATCAAAATATTTTGCCTTATATTCTTCGAAAGTCATACGTCGAATTTCATATAGTAATTCTTGATTGTTCCACATTTTTAAATCTACAGTAGTAAGTTTATCTACTAACGAACCTAATGTATCTGCCATAACTTAATCTTTCTTTGATAAAACAATTTGGTAATTAATTGGTTTCCTATCATCTTGACTAAAATTAGTCTTGGTAATATCTATCTCAAATAAATTTTCAAATAGTTCATAATATCCATATTCTGAAATTCTCCAGTAGTCAGGGAAAGGATTGTGTAAGTAAAAATAAAATGGAGAACTAGCAAAAACTTTTCCGTTGTGATTTAATAAATTGTGGAATAACTGTGGAATTTGCCATATTTTATTAATATGTTCAAAAACTTCACAAGCGATAATAATATCAAACTTTCCTGTACTTTCTGGGTTTAAATCCAAAGCATTGCAGATAAAATCAGCATTGCTCTTTTCATAAATATCACAAGTCTTGTACTCTATATTAAGAATGTCTTTATAGTCATGCAAAGATATATAAAAGTCTTCTATTGGAGTAAAGGTTTTATCCATAGGACCTATCTCCAAAATTCTCATACCAGTTTGACATGCAGGTAATACTGTATCATGATAAAAATCAAATACTGCTTTTCTGAGCATGTAAACTTCTGGTCTTATTGGTTTATTTTTTTGGCTACTTCTTTCCATGATGTAAATCCTATGGCTCTGTCATCTATCCAGTAATCGTATATTGGTTTGCCGCACATTAAAGTATCATATTGTATGTTATGTGTTTGCAGCCATTGTTCTGTCATTTTACGTTCTGACCAACTTCTAGCTGTATATATAATAATATTATACTTATTATACAAAGCATTGACATAGTTGATACTGTCTTGTTGAGGTTTGGCTAAACTTTTTTCAAAAGTCTTTTCTTCAGTACATATAGTACCATCCATATCTATAACTATAGTTTGACTTTTATGTTTCATAAAAAAAATCCTGATAACATCTTTCCATTAATAAATTATTTTTCCATGTTAAAGGTTTGTATTTATAGTCGTAATCAAAGTATTCTTTTTTAATTAAGGCAATCATATCTAATCCAGCTTCCATAGATAGTGTTGAACCTCCCCCGAACCTAGCATTTATTTCAATAATAAAGGGATTATTCTCTTTGTCAATAATGTACTGCATACATATAGGACCAATTAGTTTAAGTTTTTCTCCGATAGATTTAGAAGATTTATATATAGATTCTATAAAATCGGTTTTAGAAGTAATGACCTCTCCGCCTGAAACCCGAATACGTTCTCTGGTTACAGCGTCGATGAAATTACTGTTTTTATCAAAGTAACAATCAACGGAATATTCTTTACCAGATACTTGTTGTTGCAGCACAAATGTTGACTGATCTACATTAGAAAGTTCTGTACTGTTGTGTATTACACTAATATTTTTAGAAGAAAAGCCAAACATAGGCTTGCATATTTGAGGAAAGCAATCGGGAGAAGGGTATATGTAATTAAAATTATTTTCCATAAATTCAGAAAAAAACTTTTTATTAAAACATATTGCTGTGGATTGTATGTTAGAAGTAAGTATATTAGCATCTGTAACATTCTGATTTTTAATTTTAGATAGTAGATACGTCGCTTCATCTTGAAGAGGGACTAATAATTTAATATTGTACTTATGTATAGTATCTAGTATATGTTCAACAATATCTTTATCTTTCCATCTACGTCCCAAAATAATTTTAGATGTACTGGCTATTGGAACTGACGACGAAGCTTCATAAGCAAATATATTAAAACCATGACTAATAAATTTTTTAGCCAAGGCTACTCTTCTTCCAGCACCCACAAATAAACAATTAATCTGCATTAATATACTGCCAATCTTTGTGAGGCTTAGGGTTTACTGCAATAAAATCAGGATATCTTTTAATATGTCTATGATTAAAAATAGGAATATCTTTAGTGTCCAATAAATCTACTAAACATATAAACGAAGAGTCTATACAGTGTATTTCTTTAGCATTTAATATTGTATATATCCAATGAAAGATAGGAGCATGATCTGGAATAATACTTGGTATACTTTGATCTACCAGATCAGCCTTTGAAGATTGTAATATAGATCCATCGTGAACAAAAGTATATTCTTGTTCTTTAATATTTAAAGAATTAAACAACTCCATTTCTTTATTCATATCTCTATTAATATAAAATTTTTCATATTCGTATTGCATAGGCACACTAGCTAAATCATAAAATTGTTTCACAAAATTTTCACAACCCCAATTAGCACATAATTCATCAAATCCTACACGTAAAATCTTACTAAATTCATGTGAAGCAATATAATTATTAACTTCGTTATCGTCATAGACACTTACTAATTCAAGATTATCAAGATCATTGTACATATACTTGACGTTTTCATAATTTGTATGTTTAGCAAAGGATGTGATTTTACTATATTTCTCAGCATAATATCTTACGATACCATGACAAGTAATATTATCTCCTAAACCTAAATGATGAGATACGCAAATATGGTTCTCTACTGACATAAACTATGATACCTTTCCATCAAAGGTTTTTCAGAAATGTAATGAAAAGTAATATATTTATGCATATCCTCATCTCCAATAATTAGATTCCAGTATCCGTTATCATTATAGAACTCTGGTTTTTGACTGAAAAATAATTTAGGATCAGATACACCAACACCTATATCTCGTAGATTTAGACCTATAGTTACGTCACTATAGTTCTGTGGAAAATCAGTGATATCTCTCATGCTATCAACAAGTTTAGCTACTACATCTCTATGAATTAAAAAACCAGCTCCACCAGAAGGGAAGCGCAATGTTGGATCTTGAGGAAAGCAATCTAATACTTGACAATGAACTGAGTTTTTGTCGAAGGTATCTAGTTTTGATTCTAAAAGTTTAACGTTAACAAACGTATCGTTATCGCAGAAAAAATACCATTCATAGTTTAAAGGACTTAAAATTTTAAAAACATTTATCTGTTTCTCTTTTGCTGAATCATAGTCTGAACGATCAGAAACTTTTCGTATATTTTTTTCTAAATTCTCTTCATCAGAATAAAACATCACATCTTTAGATTTGCCCCAAGTATCTAAGATATTATCTACTCTATCGTTTTGATTTTGCGTATGTAAAATGCAGTAGAAAATTTTATTCATAGTTTTAAAACTCCTTTATCTTATTGATTGCAGCACCTATTACTTGATGCATGTCGTAGTATTTGTACTCAGCTAGTCTACCTCCAAAAATAACTCGTTTTTCTTGTTTAGCTTTTTCTTTGTATAACATGTAGATATCTTGATTTGTTTTGTTGTTTATAGGATAAAAAGCTTCCATACCCCTTTTATATGTTTCTGGAAATTCATAACTAACAATAGTTTTCTTTTGGTTTTGATAGTCAAAATATTTATGCTCTATACATCTGGTATGCAGAGTTTTTGCATCCGTATAATTCATTATGGCGCACCCCTGTAAATTTTCTTTATTCAAATATTCATTATACCATCTTAAAGACCTGTATTCAAGATCTCCGTATTTATAATTATAGTATAAGTCTATTGGTCCAGTATATATAATTTTATCAAAATTATCCAGAAAGCTTTGGGGTAAAGAGAAGAAATCTGTTTGTAGTTTTGTGTCTATGCCAGATAAAATATTTTTAAACATTTGTGTATATCCTCCAATAGGTATACCTTGATATCTGTCATAATAATAATTATTGTCATATGTAAATCTGACAGGTAATCTCTTAATGATAAATGCAGGTAGGTCTCTTGGGTGCATACCCCATTGCTTTTTAGTATATCCTTTAATTAATTTATTATAAATGTCTCTGCCGACTAGTGATAGTGCTTGGTCTTCTAAGTTCTTGATTTCCCCATTATATTTTTGTTGATCTATAATATTCTTTGCTTCTTCTGGTGTGCCGACACCCCACATCTGGTTAAAAGTCCACATATTAAAAGGTAAAGAATATATCTGTCCTTTATAGTTGGCTACTGGATTTAATTGGAAATTATTAAATGTAGCAAATCTATTTACCCACTGCCAGATATTTAAATTATTAGTATGGAAAATATGAGGACCATATTGATGAACGTGTATGCCTTCATTTTCTGAGGTGTAGGCGTTGCCTGCTATGTGGTTTCTTTTATCTATAACTAAGCATGTGTGTCCTCTGTCTGTCAGCTCTCTCGCACAAACAGTTCCGTAAAATCCTGCACCTACAATTAAAAATTTCATTAAATGTACCTATAATGCTCAGGATGTCTTACATCATTTTCGTCATAAACTTCACCTACAAATTCTTGTCCGATTCTTTTTGTAGGAAAAGATTTTTTATCAAAAAATTCATCATGCACCATTTTATCTTCTGCAATAATAGGATATAGTATTTGTTGAAAAAAAGTATAGTCAGTACCATAGTTATCTGTAGGCAAAAATTGTTCAAATAAACTTTGCATATCATATTTACTATTTTTTTTATATCCCCACATACCTCCTAATATGGGATACTGATGGAAAGGGTGGTCTCTCATGATGTGAAAATTTTTATCTGATTTAATCCAGTCCTCCACTGCTGCTTTTTCTCGTTGACTCAATCTAGAATCGCAATCCCTAAAAATTGAAATATCTACCTCTGGATCATAAGAAGATTGAAATCTCCAAAACATGCCTCTCCAATCGGCAATACCGTTTTCTTGTTTAATCTCTACATTTAATGATTTCAGTTTACGAAAAATACTTTCTGGTATATGATTTACATAAAATCTGCAAGCCCAACCAGGATATATTACGGATGCTAGTTCAGCATTACGTATCGCTCCATGTGTATACTTAGGATCATCTCCCCACAGACTATATGATATAATCCTTTTCACGTTGGTATCCTTGGAGAATATACATAAACATTATAATCTTTCCAAATATCTTCAATTAAATCAGCGATAAAGTTCCAATTACCACCAGATAATCCACTGCCAAATTTAGGAGCATGAATTTCAACTTTGTCTGTTGTATTGTTAGCTTCAGTATATTTTTTAATAAATAACGATATAGAATACATACTTTTCATCAAAGCAAAATAATTTAAAGGTCTAATATTTTTACCATTCCTAATACCATTTTGAGCAATCATGTTCGCTACGTAGATACTGCTTTTATTTTTTTTATTCTCATCAACTTTTAGCATTTGGCAATATCCTAAGTTTGTTTTTAAAAACACCCTACCTAATAAATGATAGTTTTCTTTTGTCATAGGATATCTGTCAGCTAAATTAGCTGCAAAACCAGCATCAAATAAATCTATATTATTACAAACATGAGGTATAATAACCGTAGTCGCAGGTGTTTGTTCCCTCATAATTCGTTGTGTATTATCAAAAATATTTACATTATTAATAAAAATGTAATGCTGTTTTTTATTTAAAGTTCTCATTTTATTTCTCTATTTCTTCCCATTTACCTAAAGGACATCTTTGATCTGCCCAAGCTAGTTTATTAAAGAATTGTTTTTTTTGATTTATATTACATCCACATACATTACACATAGTATTTTTTCTATCAAAATCATTACAGTCTAAGCAAATTGCATACCTAGAATCTATTTGGGACTGCGTACTTTTAGGAAATCCTGCATATATATGGAACCACAGAGATTTTATGAAATTTTTAATTCTTAATAATCTCATCTTTGCATTACTCCAAATCTAATATTTTATTCATTCTTGGTCTCCCTTACTGCAATTATACAATTCTCTTTATCCATTGTATAAAGCTCCACCTGATCTACAACACAAGTAGATTCGAGCCATCTAGATGTTCCATTAACTAAATTAATGCACATTCTTTGGCCGTTAGATTTAAAGTCGCAAGATAATATATATAGATCACGATCTGAAATTTTACGATCGCTTTCCGCACCCAGGATGCTAAAAGCTTGTCCGGGCTCAATTTCTTCTATATATTTTGTAGACATTTTAGTAATCCAAGTCTTGCCAGTTCTGCCAGTCTTGGTCTTCCTTTATTTCGTTTTTCTTTCTTTTAAAGGCTTTAGATATTTTTTTAGCCAAACGATCATCGCCTGACTTGTTCTTGTTGCAAACTTTAGAACTTATATGCTTGCGCCTTTTGTCTTTTCTGTTTTCGTAATTATTTATATTATCTGATTTCATAACATTGATTATGTGGCTAACAATCGATCTGTCACACTCTATTGTACTCTGATAAAAGAAATAGTCAAGCTCAAATTGAACATTGACAAATCTTAGAATATTATTAATATTATGCAGGTTCGGTCATTATTATTCTTATAACTTTCTTAATTTCATGTCTTCTAATACTACTCTTGTTACAGGTATATGGGATCTCGGTAGAGATAATATATCTGAAGGTTGGAGTAGAGACTTTGACCACTATATAGAAAATTTTAAAAAATTATTAATATCTTGCGGTGATATAAATATGATTGTATTTATTGATCCTAAGCATGAACATATTGTATGGGATAATAGATCTGCAGATAATACAGTAGTATATCATCATACTAAAGAGCAGTTTTCTTCTAGTTTTTTCCCTTTCTATGATCAAGTTCAATTAATTAGGCATAGTCCGCATTGGACTGAGCAAAAAACTTGGTTGTCAGAAAGTGCTCAAGGATCTTTAGAATATTATAATCCGTTAGTTATGAGTAAGATGTTTTTACTGCATAATGCTAAAATTTTTAATCCTTTTGATACTGATTTCTTGTACTGGATAGACGGAGGGATTACTAATACTGTTCATCCTGGGTATTTTTCTCACGATAAAGTTATAGAAAAATTAGAAGAATACATTTCTAAATTTTTATTTGTTTGCTTCCCATATGAAGTAGATGGTGAAGTTCATGGATATCCATTAGAAGCCATGAAGAAAATATCAAATTCTAAAACTATTGACCGAGTTGCTCGCGGAGGTTTTTTTGGTGGACATAAAGATTTTATATCTCAAGCTAATGATACATACTACCGTTTATTGAGCGAGTCTTTCGAGAATAGTAATATGGGTACTGAAGAAAGTATATTTACTATAATGACTTATCTTCATCCTGAGATTTTTAATTATGCTACAATAAAAGAAGATGGTTTATTCTATACTTTTTTTGAAAATTTAAAAGATCAAAAATTAGAATTAAATGAAAAAATAAAGATTAGTGGAAAAAATAAAGATGTACTTCTGTATATCAATACATTCCATTCACCTCAGCAAGTCCAAATGGTTATGGATTCATTCGAGAAATATGATACTAATTTTATTAGTGAAACAAAAAAAATACTAATAAATAATTCTACTGACGATAAGTACGATAGTGATTATGCTGATTTAATAAGTAGATATAATATGACAGAAATAAAAAAAGGTAATATGGGAGTTTGTGGAGCAAGACAGTACGCTGCTGAAAATTTTAAAGAACTTGAAGCAAGGTATATGTTATTTTTTGAAGATGATATGCTATTAGATTTATCTAACACAAATTGCGAATTTGGTTTTCCCAAGAAAGTAGATAATATATATAATAATATGCTCAGGCTTATGGAACTAGAAGATTATGATTTTATTAAACTAAGCTTTAGTGAATTTTACGGCAATAATGGTGAACAGTGGAGTTGGCATAACGTTCCTCAACATCAAAGGGAAGGATATTTCGGAGAACGGAACAATAGACCCTTAACTAAATTTAATAACATTAAAACGTTTAACCAAATAGCATATGCAGATGGAGAAATTTACTATTCTAATTGGCCTCATATTATAAATCAAGAAGGTAGTAAAAAATGTTTTTTAGATACCACATGGGCCTATCCATATGAACAAACGTGGATGAGTCATATTTACACATTAACTAAAGAACAAAAGGTAAAACCAGCCATATTATTAGCGAGCCCAATAACACATAATAGAATTCATTTTTATGATGGGGCAGAAAGAAAGGAAAGCTGATGCCTTTTAGTACTGCAATTTTTAAAGAACAAACACAGCAATATATTACGACAAATGTGAATAAAGAATCTAATATTTTAGATGTTGGTGCTGGTGCAGGTATTTACTACGATATGCTATCTCCTTTGGGGTATAATAATATAGATGCCGTAGAAGTATTTGATGAATATATTAGTAAATTTAATTTACAGGATAAATATAATAATGTTTTTAATGAAAATATTATTTCTTTAGATATAGATATAAGTAAATACCAGTTAGTTATCTTTGGCGACGTTATAGAACACATGTCGTATGTAGATGCAATAAATACATTAAATAACTTTGTATCTTCTGCTGATGACGTTATTGTTGGAGTACCTTTTGATTCTCAACAAGATTCTCAGTTTGGTAATAAGTATGAGATTCATATACAATATGATTTAAATAATCAAAAATTTTTAAGTCTGTATAGAAATTTTGATATATATTGCTTAAGATATGATTATGGTATTTATATAAAGAAAAAAGAAAAAAATTTAGATATACCAATTTATACATTAGACTTAACGGAACAAGACAAAGATTTTTTAACTAATTATTCTAATAGAAATATTATAGATATAACAAAATGAAACGTAATACAATTTTTATACAAATAGCATCATATAGAGATCCTGAGTTAATTCCTACATTAAATAGTATGTTCGAAAATGCTAAGTTTCCTAAAAATTTACGCATTGGTATTGCTTGGCAACATAGCGAAGAAGATGAATGGGATAATTTAGGACAATATAAAGATCACAATCAAATTAAAGTTATTGACATTAAACATACAGACTCTGAAGGAGTTTGTTGGGCTAGAAATGCCGTACAACAACTGTATGATGGAGAAAAATTTACTTTACAATTAGATAGTCATCATAGATTTGCCAAGCATTGGGATGATAAACTTATAAAAATGGTAAAAAAATTACAAAAAGAAGGTCATGAAAAACCGTTACTTACTGCATACATACCTAGCTTTGATCCTTTGGACGATCCAGGCTCTAGGGTTAATCAACCTTGGAAAATGAATTTCGATAGGTTTATCCCTGAAGGAGCAATATTCTTTTTACCTTCTGATTTTGGTCCTGACGATGATAAGTCTAAACCATTACCTTCTAGATTTTATAGTGCCCACTTCTGCTTCACGTTAGGAGAATTTTGTAAAGAAGTTCAGCATGACCCTAATTATTATTTTCATGGAGAAGAAATCAGTATTGCAGTAAGAGCCTTTACGCATGGATACGATCTTTTCCATCCTAACGAGGTTATATGCTGGCATGAATACACTAGAAAAGGTAGAACCAAACAATGGGATGATGATAAAATTTGGCACGAGAGAAATATCTCATCTCATTTGAGAAATAGAAAACTTTTCGAAATGGACGGAGAAGTTAAGGATATAGATTTTGGTCAGTATGATTTTGGTACTGTTAGAACAGTTAGGGACTATGAAAGGTACGCTGGGATATGTTTTAAAAAAAGAGCAGTACATAGATATGTATTAGATAATAAGCCTCCACCTGATCCTGATTTATTAAAAATGTCAGAAGAAGAATTTGACAGTAATTTGCTGTCTATATTCAAGCACTGCATAGACGTACAATATGGGCAAGTTCCTGAAACAGATTATGATTTTTGGGTAGTTGCCTTTAAGGATGCAGAAGGAAATGATATGTATAGGAAAGATGCAGATATGGAAGAAATAGCTAGAATGAGACAAGATCCAGATGGCTATTGTAAAATATGGAGAGAGTTCCAAACTGACATTAGACCTACAAGTTGGATAGTTTGGCCTCACAGTATTAGTAAAGGTTGGTCTGATCCTATAGTCGGAGGCCTATAATGAATATTAAAATAGTAGACCAAAACCTTGTTGGTCAGCCTGGGCTATCAAGATACATTAGTCCTAAGTTTAAATTTAAAACAGACATTGAAAATCCTGACGTAGTTGTATTCACAGATCAAAAGTGCTTTACAGAAGAGGTAGACTCTTACGACTGCAAAAAAGTAGCTTGGATTATAGAGCCACCTATTATAAATGGCAATAATCATATTAATATTACTGATGCTGCTTTCTACAAAAAGTTTGACTATGTATATAGTTATAATAGATGGATAGAGGAAAGAATAGATAATTTTGTTTTTTTGGCTCATGGAGGCACTTGGCTCAGAGAAGAAGATATATCGCTATGGGATAAAGAAAAATCTTGTAGTATGATATACTCAAACAAAAATTGGAATGCTGGACACAACCAAAGACTTAGGGTTGTTGATCATTTAACAGGAAATTTTTTAGAAAATAATATTGATTTTTTTGGCACTGGCTCCAGTAATCCGATAGACTACAAGATAGAAGCTCTCAAAACATATAGGTTTTCTATTGCTATGGAGAATGAAGCTCCTCCCTTCCTATTTGCTCCCAATACAGATTATTTTAGTGAAAAACTATTAGATTGTTTTTTAACTGGTACATTCCCTATATATTACGGCAATCCTACTATTAAAAATTATTTTAATGAAAAAGGAATGATTGTATTTAATGATGTTGATAATATTTTAGATATATACGACAGCCTATCAAATCAACTATACGAAGATTCTTTGGACGCTATAAAAGAAAATTTTGAAATAGCTAAAAAATATATCCACCCAGAAGACACAATATATAATCATCTTAATGTACAATAATACCGTATCTACTGTCGCTGACAATAAATTTTTTAATTCTTTAAAAACTTTAGTAGCGAGTTTACATAGATACGATGTCAAATTTTTAGATCAAATTTTTATATACGACTTAGGACTATCACAAAAACAACTACAAGAAATTTCTCAATGGAACAAATGTTCAATTTTAAATTTTCCTGATACAATAGATAAAGACCCTACGAATAGAGCATACAAATGTTACATAAGATGGCACGCAAAAAAACACAGTTTAAATAATTTATATTTAGATGCTGGTGTTATGTCGCTGCAATCAATAAAAAGTATTTTTGAAATTATACAAAAAGAAGATATTTTTTTAGTCGGAGATAAACATATAAATAATGATTATACTCACGATGCATGTAAAAATATCATGCAGGCTACCAAGAAGGAATTAGACGATAAGCAGCTATCTTCTGGTGTATTCGGTTATAAGATTGGTGGCAAATACCAGAACATGGTTGAAGCAGCTTGGATCTTTGCACAAGATAAACAATGTATACTAGGAAACGAACAGAATCATAGGCATGATCAAAGCATTCTTTCTATTCTGGCTAGTAGATATGGATGTAAAAAATATGATATAGATAAGTATGGATACTGGACAGATCGCAACAGAAATTTATCTACCGCTATAGAAAACAACTCTATTATATTTGTACACAGAAACGGGCACTGGGATTTTAATGGTTTGCAAGGAAAACACAATGCTTGATATCAATAATATTGATAAATATATTATTAATTTAGATAATAGAAAAGATAGATGGCAGCATATCGTACAAGAGTTTGAATACATGCAATGGGGTTTTGAAAGATTTCCTGCAATATATACTGGAGATTATCACGGTTGCGCTAAAAGCCATATGGCTGTAGCAGAAATCGGTATTGAAAAAGATTTAGATTTTTTGCTGGTTTGTGAAGATGATATTTTCTTTATGCCATATGCCCGTAAATATATAAATGATTGCGTGTCTGCTTTAAATAATATTCAATGGGATATGTTCCATTTTGCTCCCACTATACACAGACCTTTGAATATGAATAGAAATGATTGTCTTATTGATTTATCAGACTTACCTCCTAAACTAGATAAACATAGAGGTATATATGGTACTAGCGCAATGATATATAAAAGGTCTATTATGCCAGAAATTTTAAAATGGCCATTAGTATTTAAAGGATGGGAAAATCATGCGTGTATGGATCCTATAGATGTATTTTTTAGTGAATATATCTACCCTAACTTTAAATGTTTTTGTGGCAACCTTCCTATTGTTACACAAATACAAGATGCTTCTACAGTCAACGGAGGCCAAGTATTGAATAATCACTATACTATGACATATAATTGGATTGCTTACATAAATCAAGACTTTCCTGGAAGTATGATGGACTATGAATACTGTAAACAAAACAGAGAATAAAGCTACATTAGTTACAGCTATATACAACCATAGCCCTAAAGAAATTTTAGGTGGTAGGGGATGGTCATTTGATTTTTATGCTCCACCTTTTTTAAATATATTAAAAATAGGACTACCAATAATTATATATACCCATGATAGGATAGTAGACGATCTCAGTGCATTTATGAAAAAACACTGTACTACTAATCATAAAATTATATTATACGATCTTAATAATTTTAGCTATACTAATCAGATACTAGAATTAAAAAATAGTACTGGAAACTTTATCGACGGACAACTAAAAGATGATATTTCTACTGTAAGCAACGATAGAAATCAAATTCTATGTTTATCAAAATTATACTGGTTGTATAAAACAGCTAAAACAAACCCTTACAATTCTGATAACTTTTTTTGGATAGATGCAGGATTGTTTCATCATGGAATTTTTCCTGAAAAATTTGGAGGAAGAGAGAGATTCAGCAGGCAAGAAAACTATGCTGAATTGTATTATCCTGAAAATAAAATGAATATCTGCAACCCTCAAATGGGTCGGTTTTTGTCAAATTTTAAAGATAAATTTTTAACAATAGTAAATCAAGGTATGCCTATCAATGCACAGATGAAACAGTTATTAGATCCAGACAATAAATCTGTAGGATATGTTGTAGGAGGTTTGCTGGGAGGTAATGCTGATATAATCAAAAACGTACTATCAGATTTTGATGACGGTTTAATTAAATGCTTAGAAAATAGAATATTAACACTAGAGGAAGATCTATTATCTTGCACTTCTTCTAATCATCCGGATTTATATGATAGATTTTATTTTTCTAGCTGGTATCACGACATACCTAATGAACCCTGTTCTTTAGATGTAGACACTAGCACTAAATGTTTTTATAAAATATTTAAGGATCAATTTAAAATTTAACGCTTGACTACATCACTGTTTGTATATATAATACATATTATGAAAACAAATTTTTACATATTGGCATTCTTTTTTTGTAATGTCACAGCTTGTTTTGCTCAATGTCCTGATGGCTCATGTAATACTTCCAACAAATTTATTCCTGTGCCTAATAGTGCCTATGGTAATATTTTTAGATATTCCTATATTGATTCTAAATGGTACTATAAGCATGTAATAGAGACAGGCAATGATTTTTTACCTAATCCATACGGACTGTTGGAAGAAACCTTGAAAAGAGATAGGCGAAAAACTAATCATCGGCATAAACGTAATTACACCGATGATGTTTTTGATTCTATTATGAATATACGTTAAACTAATTTTAAATTCATAATACCATATCCTTGATATCTTTTAGTCCTGTGTGCAGGATTTGATATTTGGATTGTATGTCTCTTAAAAAAGTTAACATAGTCTTGATATGTTGTTAAGTTATATTTTTTATGTTTCTTATTATAAGATAACAATAAACTTGCACAACCTGTAGCGAATGGATTACTCATACTAGTCCCAGACATTATCGCATACCTATTATTAGGGACTGTACTAAAAATATTAAGCCCAGGAGCCATAAAATCTAAACTTTCTCCACTACAACTAAAACGTGTTCTATTAAATTTATTATCTATAGCACCAATGCTGATAGTGTTATTAAATTTGGCAGGATACATTATATCTACATTAGGCCCACTGTTTCCAGCAGCACAAAATACTACCACACCCATCGCTTCGGCATAATTAATAGCTTGTTGTAAATTAGGATCCATGTGACCAGAACCTAAAGACATAGTAATAAAATCCACTCTTTGATCAACAGCCCATTCAACAGCTCTAGCTATTACCTGAGTGCTACCCCCACCTTTTTTGTCTAGTGCTTTAATAGGCACAATTTTTGTTTTAGGAGCCACTCCAACCATACCCACTCCATTATTGGTAGCTGCTATAGTGCCAGCTACATGAGTACCATGACCATTATCATCTCTAGGTTGTTTATTTTCTGAAATAAAATTTTTACCCGGTAATAAATTATGTTTTAAGTCGTCGTGATCTAAATCGCATCCAGTATCTATTACTGCAACCTTAACACCTTCTCCTTCTGTCAAAGTCCAGTGATGATTTATGTGTAATTTTTTGATCTCCCACCCAAGCACCTGCCCCGCTTGTGCATTATATCCATGTATATCTTCTCTAATATGAGGCAATAGTTTAGCATTTTTTTTTCTAAAAAACATTTTTATCACTTTCTATTATTTCTTTAATAAGTTGTTTAGTTTTATCTACCCATTCTATATAATCACTCACTCTAGTACTACACCCTACGTCACCATAATCAGAATCACTTTTCCCGTCTGTAGCATAAACATAAGAATGAATACCAGCTAATTTTTTATCTATAAATAATCCACCTCCACTATCACCTGGACATATTAAAAACTCTAGTGTAGTTTTCTCTCCTGTATGTACAGAATATTTTAATACATTTTTATCTGTACCATCAATAATATTAGAACCGGCACGCCTAGTATTGTCGAATGTACTACTTATCCATCCTGTATTAAAGTCTCCATGATGACCCCAGCCAGATAATCCACAAACTTTATCTACTTCATCTTTATCGGAATATAGTTCAGGATAAAAGTCTAGTTTTAATGGCCTAGCTAATCTTGCTATAGCTATATCATTATAACCTATATTATTAGCTTCATAGTTACCGTGTACGGCCACTAAAGAACAAGGATATGCTTTATTATTATATAAGACATGTTGTGTAATAGTATCATGCACAATATGCGCTGCGGTTAATATATGATATTCATCTATTACTACACAAGATGCTCTAAATTGACTATTTAATTTATCGCCCAACACGCCGACGATAGGTAAAACACATTCATATTTTTTTCCATACTCAACATACTTAGCATCGGAAACACTAGGGTCAATAGTACCGGAATAAGCCTGCATAGGAAGTAGAAGCAATAATATCAAAGCAAGGTATTTCATAGTATACCCCTTTCATTTGAAGGGTTTGTTTTTTATTTTTTCGCAATATGCATTAGAATCTTCTATAACATCTTTATTCCAACTTTTATAATTCATTAAATGACCAAAAATAAAATGACAATATTTATCACACAAAGTAATTAAATTGTTCGGGTCTAATTCTTTAGATGGATCTAAATGCACAGGTACAATATGATGTACTTCTGGTTTTTTACAAGAGCCACACGCTTGACAACAGGGTTGTTTCTCTACATGTTTCTTGCGTAATGCCGACCATCCGGGAGAACGAACGGCATAGCGAATTTTTTTATTAAATGGCCACATTAATCTAATATAGAAGCTGCTATCAAACAACCTTTTGATACAGAATGCAATGGATCGTCAGCGTGCTTGACTACTTCTATCTCCAGAGGAAAATCTGATTCTAATAATTTTTCATTTAATTTACTAATGTATCCATCTGCTTGAGATGTACCACCAGCTACTACAATTTTTATAGGATGCTTAAATTTAGGTAATGCTTTATGTCCCTGTAAAGCAAACGATAGTTGTTTGGCTGTGTATTCTATTAATCTTTCATAGTAAGACGCTACAGCACTTAGTACATGATTATCATTAGGTTCGCCAACAGTAAAACCACCTGCTTCCTTCTCTACCTGAACAACACTGTCAGGTTCTCCTGTCGCTACAGCACTCATACGATCTACCCAATCGCCTGACTTAGTAGTACTGAAGACTACTGTTGGTTCACCATTTAGCATCACACATACATTAGTCATCCCAGCACCACAGCTAATACCTATTCCTGTATAATCACTATCTTCTAATTCAGCATAGCACAATGCTTCTGCTTCATTTACAGATCTAGCATCGTATCCTACTTCTGATAAAATAGTTTTAACTACATCTTCATGATAACCTACATCAAAGTCGTCATCTTCTTGGTCTACAGGTTGTGCAGGAACGCAGAACACGAGTTTCTCGTTAGGCTCTGATGCTTCTCCGACTACTTCTTGCAGTATATACGCTAAGATTCTTTTTGCGTCTTTTTCTTTGACTGAAACCACACCTCTATACATAGGCCGACGAGCAGTTTCATTTCTTTCTACAGCTTTTTCAATAGCGTCTTTACCTAATAAAATAAATGATCCGTCTTTATCTTTGACGAAAACTTTACCTTTCAATCCTTTTTCTATCATTTTATTTGCTATGGGAGTAGATGGCTTAATTATATAAAAAGCATCTCTAAAATCTTTAAATACTATACTATCTTTTTTATGTGACGACATAATAATAAAAGAAGTACCTACATCTAAACCTTTACTCATATTAGTTACCTTTCATGTTTTTTAATTTATTGACTGCTGATGATATATCATCTTCAGCTACTTTAGTCTTACCAATATCTTTAAATTTCTTTTCCATACCTCCAGTATCAATCTTTAAAACTACTTTAGTATCGTCTATAGATAATTGATTTTTATTCTTTTTCTGTCCTTGATTTTTCAAAAAACTCTCCGGCTTCTGAAAAGAGTTAATATCGCCCCCTAAGATATGCTTACCTACATATACCCCTAAAACAAAAATAGCTATTTCTAAAGCTATTATAACAATAATATTAATCGTTGCTTGCATCTTTAATCCAATTCAAATAATTAGTTATATTATTATAACCTGTTTTATTAGATATAGTTTTATTATTTTTGATATAAAAAGAAGCAGGTATAGATTTAACCTTGTATTTACTGGCTATATCACTTTGTTTATCTGTGTCTATAAATAGAAAAATTTTATCAGATATTTTTTGCTGATTAAGAGTTAAGTCTTTTTTTAATAATTTGCAATATTTGCACCAATCAGCACCAAACACTATTATAATGTCTAGTTTTAGTTCTTTAGAGATTTTTTGCGCAACATTATATTCATCCGTGAATATAGGTGGTTTACTGTATGCTTGATTTGATAAAGCAAATAAGCTAAGTATTAAAATTAATATATATTTCATAATTAAAACTCCTTTATATAAAATACACCAAGAAAGTTAATATTAATGGCTAATATACAAGGTAAGGTATGGGGTCAAACAAGTCCTATTTTTAATCGTAACAATGTAGAAATACATAGATTAGAGATTAAGAAAGGAGGAGCATGCTCTAAACATTACCATGTGCATAAGCATAATATGTTTTTTGTTGAGCGTGGCAAGATAGAGGTATGTATATGGCAGAAAGATTACGATTTAACAGACAAAACTATTTTAACTGATACTCAGTCATCTATTATTAAACCAGGGCTATTTCATCAGTTTAAAGCTATTGAAGACAGTATAGTATACGAAATATATTATACCTGCTTAGAATCTGAAGATATCATAAGAGAAACGGTGGGGTATAGTGACGAAGACAGCAGTTTTATCTAGATTTAAAGAAAGAGATGACTACTGGTACAATACTCTAGTTGATAATGAGTACGATGTTATTATTTATAATAAATATTCTGGAGAAAATATACTACCCAACGTAGGCCGAGAAAGTCATACTTACATTAGCTATATCATAAAAAATTACCATAATTTACCCAACGAAATTTTATTTAGTCAGTATCATCCGAAAGATCACTTTATACATGCCACAAAAGAACAAGGATCAAATGCAATAGAAATATTTTTAAATAGTTTTTTATATGATTTTATTGGTATTAGACCTGGACAATTTCCATATACGGCAGCAGGGACTCGTAAAGTTCCTTGGATAAAAATTTGTAAAGATTTATTTGTTGAATTTGATCAACAAGACATTAATAAATTAATCTCAACAGGATCAACACTAAACGGAGTGTTTAGAGTATCTAAAGAAGCAATCCTAAAACACCCTTTATCTTTTTATGAACATGCTATTAGCTTGTTGGATCATCATATTAGTCCTATGGAGGGGTATTTCTTTGAAAGAATATGGCGATTCTTATTCACAAATTATGGATATATCGATAATATTAAATATAGTTATTTAATAAATTATCCATTATTATATAGTCATCATACTCACAGATCTCGTGTATTTAATAATACGTTTGGACATATTAAATTATATTCAGACGGGAATATATCTTCTAATGGTATATGTTATCATTCACACAAAAATGAAAGATTTTGGTCTATTAGAGATAAAAAAATCTTATTATTTAACTACTGCGGGGCTTTAACTAATATCGTACATATAGATGAAAATATGCCTTTTACTGTTGATACATTTGATATCTCCACTAAATCTTGGACTAAAAATAATGGACGCGTATTAGACTGCCTAAACTATAATGTCTAAAAAAACAGTTATAACTTATGGTACTTTTGACGTATTGCATCAAGGTCATTTAAACCTATTACAGAAAGCTAAGAATTTGGGAGACTACTTAATAGTAGGAGTCACAAGTTCTGCATACGATAAAAACCGAGATAAATTAAATGTTTCGCAGTCTCTTCATAAAAGAATAAAAAATATTGAACAAACTGGTTTGGTAGATATGATAATTGTTGAGGAATATGTAGGTCAAAAAATAATTGATATTAAGAAATATAATGTTGATTTATTTGTTATAGGTTCTGACTGGCTTAATAAGTTTGACTATTTGAAAGAGTATTGTGAAGTAAAATATTTACCTAGAACAAAAAATATTTCTAGTACTCAAATTAGAAATAGTGAATCTTTAATAAAGATAGGTATAGTAGGTGCAGGACGCATAGCAAGCAGGTTTGTAGAAGAGGTAAGATATGTCAGTAATGCTGAGTTGGTTGCTGTCTGCGGTAGATCAATTAGCAAAGCTAATGCATTTGCCGAAAAATACGACATAGACAAATCGTTTTCTGTATTTAAAGATATGTGTCAGCTTGTTGATGCTGTATACATAGCCACCCCTCATGACACTCACTATTATCACGCGAAAGAATCTCTACTGTTGGGTAAGCATGTGTTGTGCGAAAAGCCCTTACTATGTTCTTCGGTACAGCTTGAAGAATTAAGAAATCTTGCAGTTTCAAAAAATTTAATATTTTTAGAAGCTATTAAAACAGCTTTCTGCGATGGCTTTAATAAACTAGTAGCTTTTGCAAAGAGTGGTCTTATTGGTAATATTGTTCAGTTAGAAGCTAGTTTTACTAAACTAATAAAATCTGATTGCAACCTAAGAGAATATCAATTACCTCACGGTGGATCACATAATGAATTAATGAGCTATCCTTTGTTAGCTGCTACTAAATTAATGGGAGATGAAATAAAAAGTTTTCGCAATGTTAGATACTATAATGATTGTAAAGTAGATATATTTTCACAACTTGAGTTAGAGTACGAGAAAAATTTTGCTATTCTGGCTGTCGGTATTGGTGCTAAAAAAGAAGGACACTTGATTATTACAGGAACAGATGGTTATATTTATTGCGCCGCCCCTTGGTGGAAAACTAAAGAGTTCGAGATAAGATATGAAGACACTAACAAAAACGAAAAGTTTACATACAAATTTGCAGGAGATGGTTTAAGATATGAAATATCTAATTTCGTTTCGTGTATTATAAATAGTAAAGATTCTGAATACTTATCTTATAAAGATATGTATTTTATCAATAATTTAATAATGATACCAGACACAAAAATTATAAAAAAATATATATGATTCTATACCCAGAAGCACAACAAAAATATAATTTTCTAATAAGTATTGAACATGCCTCAGTGCTATATGATATTATGAAAATTGTAGACAATGTATTTACTAGTTTTGGAATAACTTATTCTGCTACTGGAGGAACCTTAATTGGTGCTGTAAGACACAAGGGACTGATTCCTTGGGATGACGATCTTGACATAATGGTTTTCTATGAAAATGAATACGAGAAGATGTATCAAGAAAACTTTTTAAAAGAATTAAATAGAGAAGGCTGTAATCTTGTTGTAGAACGTAGTAGAAAATATGTAACCCACATATACAAGGAATCTAATCCTAGACTATTAACTCCAGTACCTATTTTTATCAAAAGCAACAGGATGTTATTTAAAAAACACAATATGCCTTACAATAACGGAGAACCGATAGTAGGCAACTGTTGCGACATATTTCCTCTGCATGTCCCTTCTCAAAATAAACCAAATAGATTTATACCATACTGGCGTGGATACAGAAATAGAGATCATGTGTTCAGAGAAGAAATATCTCCAACAATCAGGACTAGGTTTAGTAGTTATGATATTTCTATTTTAAAAGGATGGCCCAGTTATCTAAATAGATGCTTTGGGAACAACGTAATGAATCAAGCTAAACTAACTAGAAGTCATACGGGTAAAAAAACTCGAGAGAATGTTGTTAAAGTAACAGATAATAGTAATGAACTAATTAATTTAGAAGTACCTTATGTAAGACACGGTGCTTAATAAACTGCTAACTTGTAATTAAATCTATCTAGTATAGATCTCATGTTACCTGTTTTTCTGTCTAAATTTAATGCTAACATTCCAGCAAGCACCTTGTCTCTATCTCTCAGATCGTTTTTATTTAAAGCATGTTCCCCTAACGATACAACAGGTTTACCTAAGATAGCTGCTTCGCATAGAGTTGTAGAAGTTAGTCCGACTACTATAGATGCTTGTGAGGCTAATTTTAAAAAATCTGGCTCTGTAGACATGACTGCTTTATTAAAATTTCTCTTTGCTCTAGATTTTGGGTGAGATTTAACTATAATCCTATTGTTAGGATACATGTATTCAATATCTCTAACAAATTCATCCATGTTCCTGTACTTAGTATATTGCAATATTTGTGTATCGTTTTCTATTTGCAAAGGTACTAATACATATCCTCGATCACTCAAAGGGTATTTTTCTTGTAAATCTAATCTAGTCTCATATAATTTTAAAAGGTCTTCTTCATTTACCCAAGATATATCTTCGCATAATATTGAATTTCCTGTAAATCCTTTTGGGTCTACTAAATATGTTGTGCTTTGAGGTAACAAACCCCATTCTATATATACTGTTGGTATATTTCTAATTTTACAAAGATTAGTAACTAATGGGCCACTTTGTTGCATACCATTCCATATCACAACTAACTTAGCATATTTAATGTAATCAGCTGTATCAAATGTGCTTTTATCTATCGGTACTCTATGATATTTAAGATCATAAGAGACAGCTAATCTTTTTACCATTTCTACTTCTGATTTATTATTATAAGCTACATGAACTAATAAATTAGATTTATCCATGCTCTAGACCTCACTATTTCAACATCCCGATCTAAGCAGTCTACCCTTTTGAGTTCTGATCACAAAACCCATACGAACCATATACGGTTCTATACTATTCTCAATAGTCTCCATAGCAATACCAGTCATGCTAGAGATACTCTTTAAACCTAATGGATTACAGCGATTGCTTCTAAGTACTTCTATATATTTATTATCATTAGAATCGAACCCGTTTTCATCAATACCCTGACTATTAAATATAGTATTAACATCCTTCTCTTCTGGATAAAAGGCCGTATAGTTCTTGTACCATTGCAATCTAGCGTTTAAAATTCTAGGAGTGCCTTTACTTCTTTTTGCTATTTCTACCATATCTTCTTCTGATATTTCTAAATCTAGCTTATCAGCGTTCGACCTGACTAGATTAGCTAGTTCATCTGGAGTATAAAAAGACAAATGTTCTTTTATTACAAAACGATCATAAAAAGGCTGGCTCAAACTACCCCCACTTGTTGTTGCTCCAACCATTGTAAAAACTGGTAAATCAATAGATTCGGGTTGATTCTGCACCAACATATCTATTCTGTAATCTTCCATAACAGGATACAGAAATTCTTCAACCAATTTGGGCAGTCTATGAATTTCATCAATGAATAACACTGATCTAGGCTCCATACCCATTAAATATGGCATAAGGTTTTTTATGCTTCTTATTGTAGCAGCGTTGACCGTATACAAATTCTGACCCAGTTCATTGGAGATAGCACTAGAAAGAGTAGTCTTTCCAAGCCCCGGAGGGCCATCTATTAAAACATGAGGCATAACTTGCCCTGAGTTTTTACAGCCTTCTACCATAACTCTAAGACGTTTTACAGTCTCCTGTTGTCCTATAACATCATCAAAACTTGTTGGCCTAAGTGAATTTTTCATAATTTAATCTCCAAAATTAGACATAGCATATTTTAAAATTTCAGATATATCATCTGAATCCAAATTATCAACAGCTTCATTAATTGCTTTAATAGCCTCTTCATTCGAGTAGCCGTATGTTAAAAGTAAATCAACGCAAGATTTAACAACAGAATCAGACAGAGGTTTTTTACAAGGTTTAGCCATTCCTTCATTATATAATATATCTATTTTAGATATTATAGCAGGACTAAATTGTTCTCCGCACTCACAGACTACTTTAAAATTTTCAGTTTGGGCTTCTCTTAAAAATAACCAATGAGACAAACCACAGTCACAAGTATATTTTAGACTAACATCTAAATCAATCGGTTTTTTCGTTTTCATTGTCGTTTTTTTTCTTTACCCAAAATACAAAATCGTTTTTTTCATCATCAAAAGCTGAATCTACCAGACCTTTTTTAACTAAACCTAGTACGATATTACTTATCATCCTTTGCCCTAGTTGAACTAAAAATTCATCATAATCATCTTCTTTAATAAGGTATACTGTTCTTTTCTTTCTATGTTTTAAAATACATAAAGACTTCAGTATGTTTTTTGTTTCTTGTATCGGTAGAACTTGCTCTAGTTCTTCGTAGTTCTCTGTACTTAACTTCATTTGCGTTACAATTTCCAAAAATTCTTGATCGCTATACTCGTCGTTAGATTCATCAAAATTATGATATATAATTTTTCTACTAAAGTCTGCCAACTTATGTAAATTTATAATTTCCATCCAGCCATCTTCATCTTCTTCTTGTTCTTCTGGCCCTTCTGACATAGATATATCCTTTTAATTGAGTATGTCGAACAAACCTTTGTAATACCTTGGCTGTTTTAAAAAATGTACAGCATTAGCTTGTATATGTTTATTCCAAAGGTCATTAATTTCGTCTTTTATAAAATACTTTGCTTTCCAAACTCCTTCTTGGTAATGGTTGCTTCCAAGGTACGCAAATAGCTGAGTATTATCAACGTCCTTGGAAGCGGAACCACTCACAGGAAACTTGTTTAATTTATTAGGTTGAACAATCCAAGTATTATCATTTTCTATAATGTCATCAATAGCTTGTTTTAACCATTTCTCCCAAGCACTTACATCAAAATTAAATGAATTTTTATTCCATTCCCCACCATCTGGATAGTATTTGTATTCGTCGTCGTCGTAATCTTCATGCTCAGGGTCAATCATACTTACACTCCATTATGAGAGGTCGCGGAGTTTGGAGACTATTTGCTCCGCGACCCCTCTTGCCACCTATTGATTAAAACTCTTCGTCTTCATTGTCTTCAAACTGATCCCAGTAATCTTCATCATACTCATCATACACTGTTGAGTACTCATCTTCATCAACATAAGAATCTGCCTCAAATTCAGCCTTATAAAGAGGCTTTGGTAATTCACCTTGATAAAGACCGACTACTTCATATTTGCAAGTGCGAAGTTTCTCGCAGTTACAATCGCTAGGAACACTGACAACATCTTCAGGATTAATTTTAACAATCACGATGTTATCACCAGCATCAACATTACCATAGTTAGCAACATAGTTCAACGCTCCCGCATGAAGACCTTGTGAGCATCCAACTTTACGATTGTCGTCTACCTTTGCTCGACGCATTTCGCAGACCTGACCAACCTTATTGTCGAATGTTCCTTTCCACTTGTCTTTAAAGTCGCTGTTGACTGCTTTGTAAGCAAGAAAACAACCGTCTTCAGTGATAGGAAGATTCTCATGCTCCAAGAAGTCATACAGTTCTTGCTGACTTTGCATACTTGGATTCTCCATA
>MDTC01131641.1_pt1 | contig 35462 bp, 26 predicted proteins | sample 811181 | NCBI WGS metagenome assembly MDTC01 (sample SAMN05326644, study PRJNA326480) | marine metagenome | isolation source: seawater | place: Pacific Ocean: North | collected 2011
CAATTTATTCGATGAAAATCCAAATGCAAACCAGATACAAAGACAAAAAAGATTCAATCAACTGCTCAATCGAATACAGACAACATAAACGAGCAAAACACTGAAAAAATTGACATTCATATGAGTACAAGGTATAAAGTATGGCACTAAAGAATACAAACTCAACTAGCAGTAAGGATAAGTCATGACATCCATTTTCATCATCGCACTCATAAGTAACTCATGGACAAGAAATGGCGGTGACTGGCTTAATCTAACCACCATTCAAGATGCTTACCAACAGCACCATGTAGAACAAGTTGAACAGCTTGCATCCATATCAGTTGAAACATCCATCCGTGAGCCCAGTGACCTTACCTCAATCATAAAAGAGGCATCTGATAATCCTCACAGTCAGTATAAGTTAATCTTTGTTTCCGATCACGGAGCCAAAGCAATACACACACTCAATAACACACCAACCAACGTTGAAATCATTTGGTCAGGACATCAATTGGTGGCAGAATGGGAACAGCTACCAGTCCATAAGTGGTATCTTCCCGAACACAGCCGCAATACAATCTCAGAGAGCCACCATCTACGAAACATGATCCCCCTACCCGGGGTCATAACCCCAGGCCACAAATTATCTGACCATGCGACAGATGGCGAACGCACCACATCACCATACACGAAAGAAGTGATTTGGATGCTGAGCGGTGACGCCAGAAAAGATCACGCCGGTGATAGCGCTTTGATTGACAGTTGGCTATTACTCAAGCCAGATTACTCTGAGAAGGTGGTTCAAATAATGACAGAAAACTCAGTTTTTAATGATGCCCAAAAAGTATCCATCGTCAACAGCCCTCGAACAGGACAATGGGAAATCTTGAAAGACTCTTCAATTTTCAGCGCTATGCGGCTGGGTAAAACAGGGTACCACAGTAAACCGCTCAATCTAGATAGCAACATTGATCCTATCACACAATCAGCTCAACTAGCTGTATCAACACACCTGCCCAACGCAACAATTGATATTAGCCACTACTGGAGAGAAGAGCCAAGCCAAAAAGATGATCCCGTCATTCACCACAGTAACTATAATGCTAAAATAGATGACTTTTTGCAAAACCCTAAAGCACTTTTATTAATTCCGGGCGATTCAGTAACCGAAGTATCAAAGATCATTTCCACCCAGCATTGCATCGATCACAGACACAAAGTGTTTGTCGTACTCACAGATACCATGACACCATCAATTGCCAGCTGGATAGAAAGCTTATATTCACAAGGGTATTTTGGCGCTATTGAGGTTAGATCAGACCGCGAGCCATCGCTATTGCCCGTACGAGATGCCAGCGCTGAGCCCAAGAATATCTTATTAGAGGTCAAGCAGAGTCTTGACAGCGCAGCGACGCTATCCAATAGACCCTAAGTATCCCTGCCATCACATCAAACATGACCATTGGGTTGACTAATAGCAAATAAGATGCACCACCAGAAACAATCATCAGCTGGGTATCAAAACAGTCACCTATCATTGATATAACAATCCACCGTCTTACCTCAATCACCAAATGATAAGTATCATTTTGCTAGTCCATGCTTTCACGGCGCAAACAGTAGGTGTTTATGATATTGACCATTTGGGTGGTTGGTTACTCAGTTGCCAGATATTGTCGCTTGTTTGCTACGCCAGCCCACTCGTCAGCGTTGGTTGGGGCGGGTTTTACAGAATCAATCATTGGCCACTTTTCAGCATAAACACGATTGATCTCAAGAAAGTCCTTCTGGTCCTCAGGCAAGTCATCTTCAGCATAAATTGCTTTGACAGGACATTCATCCACACAAAGATTGCAATCAATACATTCATTGGGGTTAATCACTAAAAAATTAGGCCCTTCATGGAAGCAGTCGACAGGGCAGACATCAACACAGTCCGTGTACTTGCAGCGTATGCATTGTTCGGTCACTACATAAGTCATAAGCTAGCCCTGTTGTTAAAAGCAATCTAATTTCAGCAGCGGATTATGGCGCTGAATACAAAAATTGTCAAGCGTTTTGCGCAACAAATGACGGTGTTATCATCTTGGCATATGTCCATTTGTTGCGGCATTCTGAGTAGGGTCTATAGTTCGGTCGGCCGTGCTTACCATATTGCAAGCCCAGGTGTATAACTGGACTGGGAGCAATGGGTTTAGTTGAACAGATTGGATCACAGTTTGGGTTTTCTCTTTGGCAAAACTTGCGATCGCATCTTTTGATGCTTGCAGTAAGCTGATGCCGCCAATCGTACTAAGCGTTGACAACATCAATGGTAAATATTGATTTCCCACTAGGGCGTAGACTGTTTGAAACGCCGGGCTAGTGTATAGTAGAGAGCAACAAGCTAGTAAGCTAAGTCCCCCTAACACTGTGCGATGGAAGTAGGGTGCTGTTACTAATAAGTAGTCCCAGTCTGTGCAGATATTTCCCCATGCTCGGTTTAAAGAGTAAGGGATCCAAGTACGAGCCACTGTTTCTCCATGTTGATGGCGAATGCAATCATTCACTAGGTCAAGCGCAATGATAGCCACCAGTGGGGCAAAAAGAACAAAAGTTAATACAGAGTTCACAGGAATCGCAAAATCTAACACAAGGCCGGATAGCGCTGCAATAAGAGCACTTTTTCGCATAACTGGCTTACCGAGAAAATGCTGATTTGATGATGACTTTGGGTGCATTACACGATGAGCAATCAATATAATATTAATATATAGCATGGTTTGTATAACTGATCGGATAATGAAATGAGCGATTGCAACACCTGCAAGGAACATCAGAATATTTTGAATGGTAAAAATAGGAGCAAGGACATTCAGCGCCCCAGTTACGCGGTTCTTTAAAGCATTGAGAATATCTGTAATAGGCTTAGCTATCCGTCCGAGTGCAGTTGAGGTTGTTGATTCATGCAGATTTTTGAAGAGAGAGCCGCCGCTAGGGATATTCTTGCTAGTGCCCTGGCCGCTAGCTTTTTTTGATAGAGGCTTAATTTTAGTTTTTTCAGTCATCATGTGCTCCAATTCTTGAATATTGATTATAGCATCGAGCAGCTAAAAGATCGAGCGACATTATACATGTTACATTATGACATGTCAATGATTGTGGGGATCTGATAATGAGATGGAACTTTGGTCTTTCTAAAATACTAAAAATGTCATAGATATCAACGAGCACAGTATGGGGTTTTCTAAAAAAATATGTTACGCTAGCATCAAATCTAACACTACAAGAGGTTATCATGGCAAAACGCGGTATCAACATGGTTATTATTATGGGCAACGTTGGCGTTGAGCCTGAAGTGCGCTACACCCCATCAGGATCTGCGGTGACCAACTTAAGTATTGCAACCAGCGAAAGTTGGAAAGACAAGCAGTCTGGCGAGATGCAGGAAAGAACGGAGTGGCATCGTATCGTCTTTTATAACAAGCTGGCAGAAATTGTTGGCCAATACGTCCGCAAGGGAAGTAAGCTTTACATTAAAGGCAACATCAGGACGCGCAAATGGCAAGACCAATCAGGACAAGACCGTTATACGACCGAGATCATTGCGGAAGATATGCAGATGCTTGACAAAAAAGGTGAAATCGATCTTGAAGGAACGCCTAGTTTTGACCAAGCGCCACAATCTCAATCACAGCCGTCGCAGTCAGCAGCGCCTACAGTAGATCAAACTGAGCATGACGATATACCTTTTTGAATTTTAAGTATGCCGCGCAACACAAAAAATCATTCCCAAAGGTAACGATTTAGAGCAGTAGACAGCAGCTAAAAAACGAATTATGATGATACGCATCTTCATTAACGGAATTATTAATCATGTCCAATAAATCAAAGGAACATGATCAGTTTGTGAAAACCTTTTCTTTGGGAAGCCAAAGCTACAACTACGTATGTCTTAAAGAAATTGAACGACTTTCAGGAGAAAATAACGTTCTTCCGGTTGTGATCAAAATCTTACTCGAGAATGTGGCAAGAAATGCTGGCGAGAGCGAGCATATATTGCAAAAACTACTCAACTGGAAAGCACACGCAGGTGTATCGACAGTGCCATACCAGCCGGCCAGAGTGCTGATGCAAGACTTTACAGGTGTGCCAGCAATCGTTGATCTCGCAGCCATGCGTGACGCAATTGTAGACCGTGGTGGAAGTGCCAGTAAAATCAATCCTAGATGCGATGTTGATCTAGTAATAGATCATTCAATCAGCGTTGAAAGTTATGGTCAAAAAGACGCGCTTGATAAGAATATTCATGTGGAAATGCAAAAAAATAGAGAGCGCTATCAGTTTTTGAAATGGGGGCAGAAAGCATTTGAAAATTTTCGAGTCGTGCCACCAGGAAATGGGATTTGTCATCAGGTCAATCTTGAGTATCTGGCACAAGTTGTCAAGATAGTCAAAAAAGAGCCAGACTTTCTGGCATACCCTGATACGCTAGTTGGAACAGATAGCCACACAACAATGATAAACGCGCTTGGTATACTCGGGTGGGGCGTGGGCGGTATCGAAGCTGAAGCTGCTATGTTGGGGCAATCATTAGACTTGGTAATCCCTGAAGTAGTCGGCGTCTGTCTCACAGGGAAGTTGGCAGTTCCAGCAACAGCAACTGATCTTGTCTTGACGCTCACTGACTTGCTGCGAGACCATGGCGTTGTTGGAAAGTTTGTTGAGTTTTATGGAGAGGGAGTTTCATCTCTGACTTTATCTGAACGAGCCACGATATCGAATATGTCACCTGAATTTGGATCGACATGCGCATTTTTTCCAGTTGATCAAGAAACTCTGAGTTATTTGCGTATCACCGGGAGAACCAATGAGCAAGTTGATCTTGTTGCAAAATATTGTATGACGCAGGGTTTATGGCACAATGCACAAATGGCGCCAAACGCGTATTCGAGTCATTTAAAGGTTGATCTCTCAACAATCAGTCCTTGTGTTGCCGGCCCAAAGCGGCCCCAAGATAAAGTACTGATCGGTGCTTTGGGGTTAGCATCTGAAAAGGCAATACTTTCTCATAACAGTAGTAGAGAGTCTCGTTCACCCGTCGCAATCCAGGGCGAGGATTATCAGCTATCACATGGTGATGTTGTGATTGCAGCTATCACTAGTTGTACGAATACGTCAAACCCTTCGGTATTGATCACAGCTGCACTACTTGCTAAAAAAGCCAGTGAGCTTGGACTACAGATTTGTCCGTGGGTAAAAGCTTCATTTGCGCCAGGATCAAAAGTTGTGGTTGCCTATTTGCAACAGCTTGGTCTTATGGAGCACCTTGAAAATTTGGGTTTTTTCCTAGTGGGGTTTGGTTGTACAACTTGTATTGGTAATTCAGGGCCGCTAAAGTCTGAAATTAGCCAGGCAATTCGAGATAATGGTCTCAGTGTTTCAGCAGTATTATCTGGTAATCGTAATTTTGAGGGGCGTATTCATCCCGAAGTGTCAATGAATTGGTTGGCATCTCCTCCATTAGTTATTGCTTACGCGATAGCAGGAACAACCAAAATTAACTTGGACAGAGATCCTTTATTTATCGATCAAAGCGGTAGAAAAGTTTTTCTAAAAGATCTCTGGCCAGAATCATCTCTTGTATCAGATCTTCAAGCAAAGATATCGTCGGAGTTATTCAACCACGCGTATAAAGATCTTTTTGTCGGGTCATCAGAATGGGAGAAGCTCGAGGTGGCTGACTCAGAAACTTATTGCTGGCAAAGTGGTTCAACGTATATTCAGAAACCAAACTTTTTTAATCAAGACAAAGAAGCCTCAGGATTGGATATTAAAGAGGCACGTATTTTAGTGCTTTTAGGCAACTCAATCACCACGGATCATATATCGCCAGCTGGATTTATCCCAGCGACAAGCGCTGCTGGGCGATATTTAACATCGAAGCAAGTTCACCGACGTGATTTTAATTCGTATGGCTCGAGACGTGGCAATCACCATGTGATGGTTCGTGGGACTTTTGCAAATATTAAGTTAAAAAATCAATGTGTTGAAAACTTGCTTGGTGGCTATACAACCCATTGGCCATCCGGTGAAATAGTATCAATATTTGAGGCATCCGAGCGCTATCAAGAGTCCAAGACCTCACTGGTTGTTTTCGCTGGAAAAGAATATGGGACCGGGTCATCCCGAGACTGGGCTGCAAAAGGGACAATGATGCTTGGGGTTAAGGCTGTTATCGCAGAAAGTTTTGAGCGAATTCACAGAAGTAATCTAATCGGCATGGGTATTTTGCCATGCCAGCTAATTGAACAAAAACTTGAGGAGCTAGCGCTTACAGGCGAAGAAAAAATTGATATCATCAACCTTAATGCGTTAGAAAAAAATAACGGCAAGTGTACCTTAGTGGTCACGAGTAAGCTAGGCGATCGAAAAGAAATTGCCGTGCAGGCAAGGTTGGATACGTCTCAAGAGTGCCTATACTACCGTAGTCAAGGCGTTCTACCCTATGTGCTTGAAGAGATGATGTATGCCGAGTAAGTATCATAATCGTGTCACCATTGATATTGAGCATACCGACTGTACAGGTGTGGTCTACCATGCTAAATATCTCAACTTTCTTGAGAGTGCCCGTAGTCAAATTCTCAGAGCAGTTTGCGAAAAACATCATCTAAATTTGCAGGAGTTGTATCTCAATGATGGCTTTTTTGTGGTACATAATGTTAACATTAAGTATATGAAGCCAATGAGGCTTGGGGATTTGGGTGATGTTATCAGCCAAGTTGAGTGCATAAGCGCTGTGAGGTCACGATGGCGTCAGTCCATCATCTCTTTATGTGGGCAAGGTCATTTTATTGACGCAACGGTCGACTGTGTGTTTGTGGATCTCAATATGCGGCCTTCTAAATTACCAGAGGCTTTAGCAATGAGTCTGGCGGAGGAAATGGAATGGACTGGATAAGTATTATTTGGCATATGCCACTGACAGTAAAAGTCTTGGGTATCATATTATTAATTATGTCTCTATTCTCTTGGGCAATCATGATTAACCAATTTCGTTATTTAAGTATGATAGATAAAAAGCGTGAGCAGTTTGACAAGGCATTTTGGTCCGGACTTGACTTGCAGAATTATTATGATTCTCTGCAAAAGAAATTTTCAAAAGATCCTGTCGAGGAGATATTTTCAGCGGGCTATAAAACGTTATTTGAAAGCGATGAGGGTAGGAATCAAGCTTTTTCAGAGCGATTAATCCAATGCAAATCAGTCATGGAGATTGCCCAAAAAAAGTGGGAAATGCGTCATTATAATCGTCTAACTTGGCTAGCCACAATAGCCAGCATTAGTCCTTATGTAGGCCTTTTAGGGACGGTATTCGGAGTTATGCACACATTTCAGGGGTTGGTGTCTGCACAGACAAACACCACTGCGCTAAGCGCGGTGGCTCCTGGAATTTCTGAGGCGTTAGGAATGACAGCACTCGGTCTTATTGTGGCGATACCTGCAACAATGGCATACAATCGACTAATGCTTTGGTTAGAGGATATGGTCTGTCATTATCAACTCTTCCAAGAAGAGTTTATGGTATTGGTTCGTAATCATGGCTCCTCATAGGAACAAGGCGGTTTATGGCTAAGAGAAAAGCAGTATTTAGCAATGTTAACATCGTGCCATACCTCGATGTAATGCTCGTATTACTAGTGATTTTCATGGCAACAACACCAATTGTACAGATGGGTGTGAATCTTGATCTGCCTCAAGGTAAAGCTTCGCCAATGCAGGCAGAATCGCCAGTGATTTTATCGATTGATAAAAAAGGAATGCGCTATCTACAAGTTGGGGATAGCAATCCCAAACGTATCACCAACAAAAGTAACATTGAAAACTGGCTCAAAGATCACAAAATATCAACAACGAGGGCGATACAGCTTCAGGCAGATAAATCGCTTCCATGGCAAAAAGTACTCACTGTCCTTTTGGAGGTAAATCAGCTGGGGTGGAAGCGTATATCGCTCATGACGGAAGACAGTCAAGACTAACAAGTTATTGTGACCACATTGTTATTTGCAGCGCAAAAAGCGCTCCAGGTAATTAAGAATATTCAGTTGTAGTGGTATTATGCTCCCCAGCATTATATGGTAACTGAAGCGGCATCAGGCTGCACCATGGGCTGTCGGTACATTTCGTTTCGATCTCAGAGTGCACTATTTGCCAAGTGCAGCATGCATCGATCCTAACAGCTGAGTTCGAGCTTTCTTCGCATAGTCAAGCATCTCAACAAGGTGATCAGGTCGCATCGGGGTGCCTTCGGCACTACCTTGAATCTCAATAATTTTTCCTTCGTCCCCCAGGCAGATATTACAGTCTACGTCGATCGACGAATCTTCATCGTAGTCGAGGTCAAGAAGGATCTTGTCGTTCACCATGCCAAGCGAACAAGCTGTTATCATTTGTTCCAGAGGATCGTCTTTGATGATTTTCTTATATTGAAAACCACGTACAGCAAGAATAAGTGCCACCATAGCACCGTTGATCGCAGTGGTTCGTGTACCGCCATCTGCTTGAATGACATCGCAGTCAACGGTTATTGTAAAATCACCAAGTAACTGCAAGTCAATACTACTACGTAAGCACCGGCCGATGAGGCGCTGGATTTCAACAGTTCTACCGTTTTGCTTACCCCGACAGGCCTCTCGATCTGACCGGGTATGTGTTGATCGGGGCAACATGCTGTATTCTGCGGTTAGCCAGCCTGATTGCGATGACCTTAAAAACTTAGGCGTTCCTTCTTGGATGCTCACATTACAAAGAACACGGGTATCGCCGCATGAGGCAAGTACCGACCCTTCGGCATATTTTGTGAAATGGGTTTCGAAATGACAGGGACGCAAGGCATCGTTTGCTCTATTGTTTTTTCTATTCATGATAACGCGCTCATTTAAAGCTTTATTGTACACCGAAGACAAGGTCGCTTCAACTCTGATTCGCCTGCATAGTGTGTATGCCATATGGATCACAAATTAAAAAGTGTCCCGCCATAAAAATGAGCACGCCGATGCCGATCCAGGAAAGGTGGTTTAAGACATTTTTTTTTGTTAAACTGGGCTCAGTGAATAGAGTAAATCAATGAATCAGATTCTTTTTGTGCTAACTGCAGCATCTGCAACAGGAAAAACAAGCTGCATCAAAAAACTATGTGACATGGATGAGCATTTAGTGCAAACCATATCGCACTCAACGAGGCCTAAAAGGCCCGATGAAGTAGACGGTGTTGATAAATATTTTGTATCAGAGGAAGCATTCAATCGATTGTTAGAACAGCAGCAAATGGTCGAGTATACAACAATTTTTGGGCATCAGTGCGGTCATACAAAAACATCGCTTGAGCAAATTGCTAACAACGGTAACGATATCATAATGGTTTTAAATTATGCAGGGTTGTGCATGATCAAAAAACAATATCCCAACACAGTGAGTATTTTCTTGTTACCCCCTAGTGTTGATGCGCTCAAAGAGCGTATTCACGATCGTCCAGAAGCAGTTGGTGTCGACATAAAAGCGAGAATCGACAACGCAAGATCGGAAATGCTTGATTACAAACACTACGATTATATCGTGTTTAACGACAAAATTGACAAAGCTGTTGCTGATCTGAAAGCGATTGTTGCGGCTGAAAGGCTTAGAAATTCGAGACAATGTGCGCGCCATGAGAAAACAATTAGTCTATTGATGCAGGAATAACTTGATTTTACGCAAGGATTCATCTATAATCCGAGCATTAATCGCACACGGAATCGCTAATGGCCAGAGTAACCATCGAAGATTGTCTTTTGTACATCCCGAATCGTTTCAAAATTGTTGAACTCGCTGCACAGCGTGCACGTGAAATCGCAGACGGCGCAATGACGACTGTTGATGGCCAATCAGCCGCTACGCACAAAGCAACAGTGCTTGCATTGAAAGAGATTGCGACAGGTAAAGTAGATCAGAAGCAAGAATCAAATGAGTTTAGCGAGTTTGATCTATTTGATGATGAGCTAGACATGACCAGTAATTCAGAAGAAAAAGTTTCATTCGAAAACTTCGATCAACTTGAGCAGCCAACAGCCAGTGTTGATCAGCCAGAAGAATAACCAAGATTATCCACTTGGATACCCAGAAGAACGATAGATATTCAGGGATGTGAGTCATGCCAAGTAAATCACTATTCTGGACAAAATCCTAATGGTTTTGTGCAAGACGCACATTCTCAGTAGAGACAGTTTCAAGAAAGTAATCTAGGGTTTTATAGACATTTTTTGGCTTTGTACTTAAACCCTATAAGTAAGAAAGTGGGTCGAGGGCTAACCTTCTTCTTTAATTATGACAACCTCTGATAAATTATTCTCCATAACAATATTATGTAGTATGTGATTGTCTAACTATTCAAGCAGGATGCATGTTTTTAATGTGTTATCGTCAATTGAATCGCGGATATTATCTTTAATCATGATCAACAATCATGAGCCTGTAGCGCTACCGATTGGGCGCTGAAGCGTCTAGACACCTCCCTTTATCCATGCTAGTGTTAATTAACACCAGCTTGACAGCAAAATGACACTAAAAAATAAATTCCTCGCTGCATACAAACACGCAAGCCACATCAGTTATTTCAATTTAATCGCTAATTTAGTACTAGCGTTAATGTGGTCTGGCACCTGGCATAGTGCGATAATTGTGTCTGGGTTAATGCTAACACTGAAACTTTTACTACCATCCAATATTGAGACTTCGCCCCAGAAAAAATTTTTCTATCAATATCTCCTCAGTCAAATAGCAGTATTTGGTTGTGTCGGAATTTTGAGCGTATTTTTGGCTAACTTGTGTTTTAACATCATTGTGACCCCAATAACCATTCATGTGGCGCTATTTAGCCTTGGAGTGATCCAGTCACATTGCCTTCACCGTTCTAGATGCGGTCATTTTTGGGGAATTGCATTAGGTACATTCATTTTTGTTGGAGCGGCATCAGCGCTGGGTGGATTATCAGCACTCGGGTCCAGTGTAACGGTAGTATCGGCGATAATAATCGCTTCAACAGCGCTAAAACCGGAGTGGAGTTATTTTAGTTTTGCGATGCGTGGGCTGCTATTCTTCAGTGTTTGTACAATAGAATTTGGTCTTTTGCCATGTGCAATAGCCATGGCTGGGTGTTGGTTAGTTAGAGGGTTATTGTACACGCCTCAGCTCACTCAGTTGGATAGGAAACAGTACCTCAGTGTTTACGATATCTCAGACTATATCAGCGAATTACTCAATGCGGACAATCGCTGGCATTTACCTTTTGGTTATGTTGTTCCCAGTGATCAACAGATGAGTACTGAACAGTCGTTATCAATCTTACACCAACATTCACGCTTCGGCTCACGACTGGTTCCCCTTTTGCCTCGAGCAATACAGTATTTTGAGTGGCAAGTCTATGCATTATTCCATGCATTGGAAACAGCAAAAAATCTCAACATGCGTACTCAAGGCAAACAGCTAGGTAGCAGCAGCCCAAGAGACAGCCAGCCACTACTCCAGAATGATCAATCGTACATGCAGCTAACAAAGTCGCTTATCGAAAAAAACGTACAGATTTATGAAGCATATTTCGGAGCAGTTCTAAGCACTTACATGCCTCAAAAACGCTATCAAGACATACCAACACACCCAAAATTAGAACAGGCTCTAGAACCCAATCAAACGAATAACCATCAAGAGCAGCCGGTAGTCAATCGTCAAGATATCATAATCGCCAGTGAAATAATCAGACAAATTTGTTTTGAGGCAAAACCAGGCCCGGGCGTCGCTGGTGCTTCAACTTTCCACAATCACTGTGTCGCGATGATGTCATTGCATGGGCAAAAAACTGAAGCGTCTTCTCGCTGGGGGCAGTTCATAAAAATGGGGAAGGTGGTGCCCGCACGACTTTATGGTTACACAGATGAAATACCCCAGCTTATGAATCATCGATGGGGCCAAGAGCGATATAGTATATGGAGTGTGGTATTTAGGTATGGTCTGCGATTAGGGCAAGATCAACAGGGTCAGGAGTTTATCGAGAATAGAAGTCAAGGAAGTATGATATCAGAAAACTTGATAATCGATATTTACAGTTGGCTAAGTCCTTGTGATAGAGTACTTGTGCTTCTGCAGTTAGGCCAAGAGTCAAATCAACAGGACCTATCTGAACTAGAGAGAAACTTGTCTTACTCAATCATAGAGTGGTTCATTTTAGATGATGAACATGAGGTTTTAAGTTCAGATGAACTTCGTGCAGTTGCATGGCAGATTCTACACGCATGTCCAGTAGAGTGCAGTGGTTTGATAAATATTCAAGCTATTCAAGAAAAGATCGATTCGATTACAGCTGGCAACAAGCCTCTTGAGAAGCGTAATGAACTTTGGGGTGTTTTATCTTTTTCTGCGTGCCAACTGCTTCTGAAGACAAGCTATCTCAATAGGGTGAAGTTTACTTACGATCCACCAAGTATTGAGTATACCATCGATCAATTACACCGTTTTATCGAGTTATCCTGTAAAAGAAAAAACACAATTTTGCAAAGAATTGCTTTATCATTGCTCTGTCGTCTTGTAAGAAAACAAGCAGATAACATCCTTAAGAATAGCAATTTAAACAAAGTGAGCTCGAGTAACATCAATGATTATATGATCTTACAAGAAGAGTCCACAAGAATCAGACAGGTACTCAATAAGATGGAGATCACAGTCAAAAGAGAGCCTGAATTTAAACATCTTATGCAATTAATGCCACTCAATCTCATCTCGGCAATTCAAACGGTCTCAGATTTTATTAAAAATCGAATTGAGCATAGTGATAAATCATTATCACAGCAGCTTAACCATCAAGTGAGAATGGGTATCAATGCCATTATAATTCACATGTATAGCGGCAAAAAAACGTGTGAAGACCAGACCCAAGCAATATTTGAGCTGGTGAAATTGATGACACGGGCGTTAATGGACGATGATGAGCAAGTCAATACATACCAGGCAAGCTGTATTGGTAAGCTTTTTCAACCAAACGAGGGTATTAAAATTGGGGAAATACTTTCGCTACGTAGTTTAGTTGGAATGTGTCTGAAGTTTAGGGATCAAGCATTTATAAAACAGTCGACAAAAGGGGCATACGCCGCGGCTGGCTGGTGGCATGAAGAAACAAAAGATATTTTACTGTCAATGTGTCGTCATTCGCTTGATGTAAAGTCGAGCCAGATGCAGATTATATTTCAAAGCATATTACTTACTATGATAGCATCCAACGATAAATTCAGATTTTCATCTCCAGAGACCATTGAGATGGGGTCAGTTTATAATCAGATGATCTTTTTTAATGAATCAGTGTTTATCGACCATTTTGTGGTGCTTCGTCACTGTGGGTTATTACGAGCAATCATCCAAAAAGTCATCCATAATTTGCTATCAAGCGATGTGGAATCAGCTCTGAGACATCAGTCATTTATTTTCTTAATGTCATTAATTGAACAAACGAGACCCTATGAACGAGATCTCATTCTCAGTGATGAGATTGAAACCATCATTCAGGTTCTTTATCAACATGCGCCAGTTGTTGTCAGGGCGAACGAAAAACAACAAGATACCGTTGTAACATCTGATGAAGTATTTGGTGCCATCATGAGCCGCTATACTCGAAGTTGGACGCTTGATACATCTGAATTTGATCAACAACACTTTTTAATGCGTATCGGTCGTATCTTAGATATGAGTTTAGGGACCTACTACAAATCAAATGGAATCATCACAACACCAAAAGAGCATAAAGAGATGTCCTATCTACAACAATGTATGTTTAAGTGGCTTGCTTCACTTGATAAAAAATCAGAAGTCAGTACCGTCATCAAGTCATCATTAGACAAGTGGTTTCAGTATAAGTGTGACTCCAGTTTTACACCGGAAGAGTTGGCATCAAAAAAGAAAACGATCATGGAAAAAATTAGATCGATGATGCCTAACGAGGAATCGATGACAAAACAGCAGGGTGACCAAAGCAATGAGCTACTAGAAGATCTTCAGAGCAATACAGCACACGCGCTCGATGATTGGCTAACCATTTCGGATAAGAACCCGCTATGCTTGAATCAACAAATTTCAAACCATTCAGTACCTAGCTCATTTTTAAAATCCTCAGTAGCCCAAAGAAGAAGATCAAACTCAATGATCCCGAATGAGAGAAAGGTTGATATCTCCAAACGATCTAACTCAATCAGTGGTGACCTCAGAACAGAGAACAAAAATAACGATAATGAGATAATTAAAAATAGAGAGGCAATAGAAGTAGAAATAGATAACGCAGTTGGAGGAAAAGACAACACGGTTTTACGCACATTAAGTCGAGCGATGAATCGTATCAATCAAACGCAGTTCGGGTCCAATGACGATAAAGATGTGTTTGAACATCATGACATCTACAGGGCATAGATCAATCGCAATGACTAAAGATGCGAACCGAAGCGCACCCATTCGCATAAAAGAAGCGTGTGGTTGACCAATATAGCTGCCTAAGATACAATAAAATTGAACAAACCTCCTTAGGTTCAGGGCTGTGATGGCAAGACCTTGTCTCCGTAAATCAGTATAAGTGAATCAAGATTATGATAGCCTTACCATATTTAGAAAAATATCCAGACTTTAAATCAAATCTTACTTATCTTGATGATGATGCGCTCATCAAAATAGAAAGTGCCTTATCATTTGCCACCAAGGCACATGCGGGACAGCTACGATTGTCTGGCGACGAGTACATTACTCATCCTGTCGAAGTCTCAAACATTCTTGCCGAATTACGAATGGATTATAAGTGTATCAGCGCTGGATTACTACACGATGTTGTGGAGGATACAGCTTACGAATCTGATGATATTCGTAAGTACTTTGATAAAGAGATCGCCAGTATGGTTGATGGGTTAACCAAAATAGAACAAATGCCTGCCAAATCGCGTAAAGAAAATCAAGCAGAAAACTTTTTAAAAATGATCATGGCGATGTGTAGCGATATTAGAGTCTTATTAATAAAGTTAGCCGACCGATTGCACAATATGAGAACACTCTCTCACGCAAACAATGAACAAAAAATTAGAACCTCACAAGAGACGCTAGATATTTACGCCCCTCTCGCTAGACGATTAGGTATGAACGAAATTGCTTCTGAGTTAGAGGAGATAGGCTTTAAAACTCGGTACCCTTTGAGATACAAAACTTTAAAAAGTGCCATTCAACAGGTTGAAAAAAAACATAGAATTACACTCGAGAAAATCACTCAAAAGATTGAGTCAGCTTTGAATGCCAGGGATATTGCATATGATTATGTTCGCAGTCGGAAAAAACATGTATTTAGCCTCTATCAAAAAATGAAAAAAAAGAAGCTCTCATTCAATGAAATAACCGATATGTATGCAATCAGAGCTTGCGTCAAGAAGACAGATGATTGTTATACCGTGCTAGGCATTATTCATTGCTTATTCCGTCCGATGCCGCAAAAGTTTAAAGACTATATTGCAATACCAAAATCAAATGGGTACCAATCATTACACACGATATTGTTTGGACCTTCAGGAGGCTTTATCGAGGCACAAGTACGATCTGTGGAAATGGATCGGTTTGCAAATCTTGGGATTGCAGCGCACTATTTATATAAAAGTAATGATAAAAATATTAATGCCCGGCAACAAAAAGCGCAACAATGGCTCAACAAATTATTAGTTATGCAGAAAAAAATCAGTAACTCCCTAGAGTTTATTGAGCATTTAAAAATTGATCTCTGTCCTGACAAAGTCTACGTCTTTACACCTGAAGGTGACATCATTGAGTTGCCAGCAGGCGCGACAGTGCTTGATTTTGCTTATGCGATCCATACCAGTATTGGAGATCACTGTGTGCTTGCAAAAATCAATCAACAAATATGTCCCTTATCAACGGTTTTACACCATGGACAAACGGTATCCGTAGTGACAAAGCCAGATTCAAGTCCGGACCAGTCATGGTTGCATTTTGTGGTGACAAGTAAAGCGAAGCACGCAATACGTCATTATTTTCGTGATCAAAGAAAAGAAGATTTAATTCAATTGGGTTGGAGAATTGTAAATAAGGCTTGTTATGTGCGAGGGGTCGAAATGCCCAAAGTTGAAAAGCATATCTTAGAGAAAGTTGCTCAACGATTGATTGGACGGCCGTTACAAGATGCGCTTGAAGCAATTGCTCTTGGAAATGATTCAGCGAGTGCTTTTGCGGAACTATTACAACAAGAGTGCCAATCAATTTATCTTGACGCCCCTAAGCTTAGTCCAAAGAATGATAAAATGAGTCCATTGGTGATAACTGGGCATGAAAACCTTGCTATTAATTATGGCAGCTGTTGTTGTCCAATTCCTGGAGATGCAATTATGGGAGTTATCGTGCCAGGAGAGGGTATTTCAATTCATCGGAAGAAATGTAGTCACTTGAAATCGATTCGTGAAAGTACAGACTGTCAAACCATGGATGTGGAGTGGGGAGATGCAATTAGACAAAGCTTCTCTGCGCAACTCGAATTATATGCATTGAATCAGAAAGGAACGCTGGCAACTGTTGCAACGACAGTTGCTAAAGATAATGTGAATATTTCTGATGTGAGTATCGTATCTCGAGATGACAACACTGCTTGTGTCAATTTAACATTGGTCATCAGTGATAGAAACCAGCTGAGTCGAATCGTTAGGCGCCTACGCAGAGAGCGATGTATTTTACACATAAAGCGTGTAATAAAGGAGTAAACATGCAACTAAAAAACAACAAGATTGTGATTATTGGGTCTGGAATGGCAGCGTATATGTTAGCACAAAATATTCGTCAAGAAAGCGCTGATATAGACATTACCATCATCGCTGAAAGAGACGGACGATTTTACCCAAAGCCAATGTTGTCAACGGCATTATTTCACAAGAAAACACCCTCGGACATCGAGACAGCGTCATCCAATGAAATGATGAGCAAATACGCTATCAACATTATGACCAATCAAAAAGTTCATGAGATTGATAGAAAAAATCAGAGCGTGATTTTATCAGAACAGACCGTACATTATGATAAACTCGTTTTAGCAGTTGGCTCAATAGCCAATGAAATTCCAAATATATCACCAACGGATGGCTATGTGAGTATCAATGCCATAGAAGATTATGAGGTGTTGTTGCAAAAGCTGGATCAAGCCAAAAAAATTCTGGTGATTGGGTCTGGATTAGTTGGCGTTGAGTTTGCACATGATTTATTACAATCTGGCTACGAGGTCTCCATGGTCTCTCAAGATGTCAGCGCACTTTGGCCATTAATTCCAAGAGAAATCGGCATTGTTTGTCGAGACCATCTCATCAGTAGGGGCTTAGATTGGTTTGTCGATAAAGGGGTGATAGGCTTAAAAAGTAACCATGACCAAATCACGGTTCAATTTTCTGAGCACCCAGAAAAAACGTATGATCTCGTTTTGTCGGCCATAGGAATTAAGCCAAGGATTGAGCTAGCGAAAGCAGCAAATCTAGACATTAATCTTGGAATAGTCACTGATGCATGGGGAAAAACCAATGATCCGAATATCTATGCACTTGGTGATTGTGCTGAAATACATGGTTTGGTATTAACCTATGTTGCGCCAATCAAACAACAGGCACTTGCAATCGCCAAAAGTCTGACAGGCAATAAGACTAAGATAAGCTATCCCCCGATGCCTGTTGTAGTCAAAATGCCAACGTTCCCTTTGACATTAGTGCCAGTTAGGCAAGTGCATCCCACCGGCGAGTGGTGTATGCATCAAAATGACGAAAATGATGGACTCATTGCAGGGTTTTATCATCCCGAAAAAGGATTACAAGGGTTTGTGTTGGCAGGTCCGGCCACACGTTTACGTAATGAGTGGCTAAAAAAAATGCCAGAGTCTATCTTGGATAGCGCGTAATAAAAATACTATTTGAGAGCAAATGCATTGAATCTATCGACCGTTTATTACGCGTCTGTTAATCATATTATTAAGCAATATAAAACGATCATATACATAAGAAAATTGAGATTTATTACTGAATAAGCTATCATAGCGCATCGTAGTAAATGCGCCCAAAAAGGAGATCAGGTTGCGCTATATCTGGAATAAATTATATCAAACGCTCTATTACTTTGGTGTTTATTGTAAGTTTTGGCCGGGGCCTAAGCGGTATATGCTGAGTGAGCTTGGGTTAGATTCAAAACACTTCAATCAAGCCATCGCAAAAATAGCATTAGATCTGCAACAACATAACTATGAAGCCTATATCGTTGGGGGTGCGTTAAGAGATTTACTGTGTGATGCAACAATCAAGCCAAAAGATTTCGATATCGTGACATCAGCACTACCACAACAGGTCAAACGATGCTTTTCTCGCAGCAGAGTCATCGGCAAACGCTTTAAAATCGTTCATGTGCCAGTCGTCAAAGATATTGTTGAAGTCAGTACGTTTCGTGGTAAAAGTTCGTGGTTATCGAGATGGCGGGGCGCAAGATACCAAAATAATATCTATGGTAGCTTAGAACAAGACGTGTGGCGTCGTGATTTTACAGCGAACGCGCTTTACTATAATGTCAAAACGAGCGAAGTGGTTGACTTTGTTGGCGGCGTCGAGCACATCAAAGCAAAAAAATTAGTCATGATTGGAGACTGCGCTAAGCGTTTTAAAGAAGACCCTGTTAGAATTTTGCGCGCGTTGCGCTTTACTGCTAAAACAGGGTTTGAGATTAGCGATACTATGAAAAAAGAGATTCAAAAGAAAAAAGTCTTACTACAACAGGTTTCTAAAGACCGATTATTGCTAGAGTTGGTCAAGCTCTTCAGTCATGGTCATTGTAAAAAATCTATGCAGCTTCTACAAGACTTCCATTGCCTTTCAATCTTATTCCCAGGGTTTGGACGTATGCCATTGAACTTTAATCGTATCCAGCCTTTCTGGGACCGTGCTTTTGCTAATATCGATCATCACTATCGACAGAAAAAGAGACTTAGCAGTAGTTTCTTATTTGCCATATTGCTATGGCCCATTTTTGAAACCCAAAAGAAAAAAATAAAACGAATAAATATCTTTCAATATAAAAAACTGGTCAATCGAGTATTAAGGTTTGAGAGCCGCTACATCGCAATACCCAAGAAGTTACAAGAGGCAATCAAAGAGCTATGGCTACTACAGTATACTTTTGAGACAAAAACAACTCCGTTTGGACCGGATAGGGTGCGCCAAGCTCGGTTTCATTACGCATATGAGCTACTGATGATTAGAGCAAAATCAGATGAGAGGCTAGCTGAGAAAGCGCTAATGTGGCAGCCAAAACGAGAAAATCATTCTTAATAACAAGGTAAAGGGGCCTGCATGCAATCAATAGATGTCAATGAAGCGCTTGGAAAGAAGCTGATGATTGTTTCACTCAGGCGCTTTTCGGTTGCCAAAAGAGAAGAACTTTACATCAGAGGACTTTTACCTGGAAAAATGTTACAATTAGTACAGATTAGCCCGATGGGAGACCCATTGATTATTCGCGTTGACCAACAAAAATTTGCAATGAATTGTGATACTTGGGCGCAGCTGGATTTGGAGGAAATACCTACATGTTGAATAACAAGACCGTCGGTATTATCGGGAATCCAAATGTTGGGAAAACTTATCTTTTTAATAGGATGACTGCTTGCGTTGGTTGCGTGGGTAACTGGGCTGGAGTCACAGCAACTACGTGTGAATCACGCACTTGTGGCGAAGACCAATATCGGTTATTGGATTTGCCTGGCTGTTACCATCTCGCTGAAGGAAGAGAAATCCAAGCAACAGAAGGGCAGCAAGAAGTAGCGTCGTATCTTTCTAAGCGTGATGTTGATCTATGGCTTAATGTCCTAGACGTAACAAATCTACAGCAACAACTTTACTTGACGATTCAGCTACTTGAAGCAGGAAAGCGCGTCATTTGTGTCATCAATCGTATTGACTTGTTGCCAAAAGTCCAAAAAGAAATTGATATTACTGAGTTAGGAAAGCTTCTACAGGTGCCAATTGTCAAGGTGTCTGCAAAGCTTGGCATGGGTATGCGCGATTTAGAAGCAGTCATCAAATCAGAGCTGACAAATCCCACATTAGACGGACGCGAGTATCCAGTACAGTACCATCAAGCCATTGAGCAACTACTTGATAAAGAGACACATCATGGATTGACAAGGTGGCAGGCGTGGCAGAAGATCATTCAAGCTGATAATCAGCCCGTTGCTCCAGCATGGCACTTCAATCAACAAATTGCAGAACTACGCAACACCACAGGTACACTAACCGATGTGATGGCGCTAACCAGGACCGAATTTATAGAAAACTGTTGTCAGCGTACGATCAAAGAAAAGGGAATATCTCGAGACGATAGAGATAAAATACTCGATAGATGGTTTCTCCATCCTTGGTTGGGTCTGCCTATTTTTTTCGTAATGATGTTTACCGTATTCTGGTTGAGTATGGGCTGCGGTCAGCTATTACAAGGTATCTTGGAGCCGCTATTGAAGCTAATAACTGTTGAACTACCTACTTTTATTTGTAAGCTGTATCGCCTTCCAGTTGTTGTAGAAATAGTTTTAGTACACGGGATAGGTATTTCTCTTGTGACAGCCCTCAGCTTTTTTCCAGTATTGCAAGTGATGTTTTTTTCACTTTATTTATTAGAGGAAAGTGGTTACATGACCCGGGCTGCTATCGTAATGGATAGAATAATGCGTCAATTAGATTTGCCTGGGGAGTCTATGGTGGCCCTGGTCCTTGGCCTCGGATGTAATGTTCCTGGAATACTTGCGACTCGCCATATCCCTAAAAAAAACGATAAAATAGTGACAGCCCTCATGATGCCTTTTATGTCATGCGGCGCAAGATTAACTATTTTTGCAGTGTTCGCTTCGGTGTTTTTCCCAAGGCAGGCCGCATCCGTTTTGTTCTCTTTATATGTTCTTGGTATCTCAATCGCATTCTTAACAGGGCTAATTGCACGATTCTGTGGCCTTACTCAGCGACAAACAAGTGACAATTATCTACTTGAGATTCCTGGATATCAGTGGCCATCGTGGTCTATGGGTGTCAAACAGGCCTATCAAAGAACACAACGCTTTGTCTGGCGAGCACTCGGTGTCATAGTGCCGATATGTATCACATTGGCATTATGCAATCATATTTCTTATACCGGCGAATTATTAATACAGCCAGCAGATAACAGTATTCTAGCATGGTTAGGGAAGTCGCTTAGTATTCTTTTTTATCCAATTGGCTTACAAGCGGAGCATTGGCCGTTGGTTGTTTCATTACTAATGGGATTACTTGCTAAGGAAGTGGTACTAACAACGCTGAACGTTTTCTATTCTCAGATGAATACTAACATCACCTTAGCCTCCTCAGCAAACGAGTTGCTCATGGATTGTCTAACAGAAATAGGCACTAATATTAGCCAAGGATATAGCTATTTTATTCCATCTTTACATGCAGATCTTCCCGCTTGGGCGTCCTATCTTAATCCTGAGCACATCAATGCTGATGCAGTCATGAGCTATCTAATTTTTACTTTATTATACTTCCCTTGTGTGAGCACGCTCTATGCAACCGCACGACAAACATCCTGGCGATGGGCGGGTATATCAGTGTTATGGTCAACAGGTATTGCGTATCTATGTGCCGCAGGTTATCTCGTGCTAAAAGGTTACGTAACCAACAGTGTGATAGAGCTTTTAATATTGTTAGGAGCGCTTGGCGTAAGTTACTACATCAAAGAGCAAATAAAAAAGCGTGTCACAGAAAAGCTAAACAAAGCAGAGGGCGTTACGTCACCCTGACAGTAATTTCTTATGTGTTATTAGAGGTTGGCGTGTGGTTATCGAGATCGCTAGACATTTTTTTTGATCGAAAAGACCCAAATTTGTCACGAATTTTTTGAATCAATCGTTTGACTACAGATCGCGATTGTTGATTAGATATGGCCGATTGATGCTGGGCAAGGCGATTATTCCGCTCAGGTGTACCGCCACCTCTCACCTTTAATAGACGTTGGCCTGATTGAGATTGTTGGATACGTTTTAATTGACCTCTTTTTTCTTTGACCCAGGTTGTGATTTTATGGCTCATCCAGCTATTACTAATGCCCTCAGCAATTTCATTAATGACAGATGGATGCGATAACTGATTAATTCGGTTATTAATTGAGCGTCTATCCTTATCACTACAGTGATCAAGTTTACACAAGATTTGATCAAGGAAATCAACAGCATCACTATGGGTTAACGAATAAATAGCTAATTTCGATAACGTCTCAGGTCTTTTCAGCTGGCTCATGATGGTATCTGCTGAAGAATGGTGAATTAAATGATCAACTTCTCCCTCAATATTGTTCAGATATCCCATGGGGTCCTTGGAAAGGTGATCAAATTCAAGTGCAATGGGTTGGCTTAATTTAGGAATAGCATCGCGAACAACCTCCTCAGCCAGAGCCAGCTCAGCGCTGATTCTAGTTTCTAGATCGTCGATTTCTGAACTTCCAGTTGTCGATGCCGAACGAATAAGAGATGTTTTTCTCAGAGGGCCTGCTTGAACAAAGTTTGCAGCAAGAACGAGCGTCATGAGGAAGAACCCAAGTTTGTGTCTTTTTTGCATGACAAAAGCCAATATTACTTAAGCATGGTATAGCACAGATTAGGTGTTACGTTTGAATTATTGAAGAAATGATAAAGCTGGCTGAGTACTTACACACCAAAAGCGAGCATAACATCTGCAATTTTTTTAAATCCGACAATATTTGCGCCGCGCGCATAGTTGACAACTTCTCCCGCGCTATGTCCTGAGTAACGCAGGCATTGATCGTGAATATTCTTCATAATGCTTTGAAGCTTCTCATCAACTTCTACATGAGACCAGAAGTAGCCCATTGCGTTCTGTGACATCTCTAAGCCTGACACAGCAACACCACCAGCATTCGCTGCCTTACCTGGTGCATATATAACACCATGTTTTCTAAAGACATTAATTGCCCCAGGGGTCACTGGCATATTCGCACCCTCAACGACAACCTTCACGCCTCCGGAATGAAGTGCATTTGCGTCCTCGACATCAATTTCATTTTCCGTCGCACATGGCAACGCGATATCAGCAGGCATGTGCCATGGTGTTTTACCTGGGTGGAACGATAAGTCAGGGTACTGCTGAAGAATGTGCGCAAGGGGTTGGTGCTTGTTAAATCGCAATGTCATAATATCTGACAATAGCGACTGAGTTAAACCACTAGGGATATGTAAAAAGCCTTTGGAGTCAGATAGGGAAATGATTTTTGCACCAAGTGTGAGGAGTTTTTCTGCAGCATACAATGCGACGTTTCCCGAGCCAGATATTAACACCTGTTTGCCTTCAACAGTGTCGCGCTGGTGCTTGAGTATATGCTTGAGAAAATACACAGCACCATAGCCTGTTGCTTCTAATCGAACATTACTACCGCCAAATGAAATGCCTTTGCCGGTAAGTGTCCCTGGCGCAATTGTTGCAATACGCTTCATCTGTCCAAACATGTAGCTGATCTCACGACTACCAACACCAATATCACCGGCCGGAACATCTTTGTCCTTACCAATAAATGGAAGTAGCGCAGTAATGAATGCTTGGCAGAATCGCTTGATTTCTGACTCTGACTTGCCCTTTGGATCAAAATCACTACCACCTTTACCTGAGCCAAGCGGCATCCCGGTTAAGCTGTTTTTAAATGTCTGTTCAAACGCAAGGAATTTTAGAATACTTTCGTTGACAGATGGGTGGAAGCGCAAGCCGCCTTTATAAGGACCAATCGCATTATTGCCTTGAACTCGAAAGCCGCGGTTCACATGGACATTGCCGTGATCGTCGTCCCATGTAACTTTAAAGATAATGATACGATCAGGCTCACAGATCCGTTCCAACAAGCTATCTCTCGCGTAAGCAGGATGCTCTTGTATCCATGGAATCACATCAGTCAATACCTCATACACGGCTTGAATGTACTCGGGTTGTCCAGGGTTTTTTTGCTCCAGGCGACGCATAAAACTTGCAAAATCAATCGATGTGGCCACTTTCATAAATCTCCTTGCGATAGACAATCAATCGTATTCTGCAATCGTAATCGATTTGCCATCTATTGTCTACGAGATCATGCATAATTATCGACAATTAGTATTGGTTGTCATTACCGAATAGGGTTACGGTAAGTACTCGAATTGACAGCCTAAGAAACTAGTCTTGCAGATAATTGATCTGGGCCATCACGCAACACCAAGGCATCGCTTGAAGAGTGATTAGCCACATACAATCAAAATGCATTAAAAATTGATAACAAAGTAATTTGATTTTTATGGGTCTCGCCCGCACACATAGTCTCGTTGTATAACGGGATACACGATCATGAAAGATTATTGAAAAATTTAGATACTTGAAACAACCTCTAAAGCCAATGACAAATCATCGGCGAGCGTAAGATAGTAGCAGTGATGATTGCAAAAACGACAGTGATCAGGAATAATGAGGAATACACAAAAAGGGCTTGTAGTGAGTTTAATCAAATTCGCATCCAAAGTGTCTGCCTTCACGATGCTATCAAGAGTGATTGGATTTGTTCGCGACACGGTATTTGCTATGTCATTTGGAGCAAAATCAGGCTTTGACATATTTTTATTGGCCTTTAGGATCCCTAATATGATGCGTCGTATTTTCGCCGAAGGGGCCTTTAGCCAAGCATTTATTCCTGTATTGGCAGAATACGAAACCAAAACTACTGAAGAAAAACAATCTTTTATGAATGCTGTATACAGCTGTCTAGTGCTCGTCACTATCGCGTTGTCCGTTATTGTGTGTGGGGGGTGCGAACTCGTGCTGCGTTTTGGCAGTGGGTGGTTGGCTAATAACGAGCGCACGGTTTTATTTTTTCGCTTATTACAAATTACATTCCCTTATTTAGTGCTCATCACCATCACTGGATATTACACTGCCGCATTACAAGCCAAAAAACACTTCACTATGGCCGCATTTGCACCATCTTTTTTTAATATCATCCTAACCGCGGGAGCATATTTATCAAGTATTTATTTAGCAGTGCCAATTTATGGAGCAGCTGCAACAGTGATGCTGGGTGGCTTTTTGCAGGTAGGATTAATGCTATACAGCTATCAAAAACTCTACGGCCTCCCAACTATGGTATTGTTTCAGCTAAATCCAGGGATTTTTAAAATGCTCAAGTTGATGTGTGCCGGTATGTATGGCGCATCAGTAGCGCAGATTGGGATCAGCATTGATACCATCATTTTGTCAACATTAGCGACAGGCAGCATCTCTTGGATCTATTATGCGGAACGCCTCAGCTATCTACCGCTGGGCGTATTTGGGGTATCCATCGCCACGGTATTGTCACCATCTCTTGCAAAAAGCAGTCAGTCTGGTAATCAACAAGCATTTCAAAAGCAGATAGCATGGGGCTTTGTCACTTCAGTCATGATCGCAATACCAGCTGCAATTAGCTTAGGATTGTTGGCAGAACCAATTGTCATGACGCTATTTTACCGCGGGAAGTTTACACTAGAAGACGTTGCCCAAACAGCGGCTGCTTTGCAGATCTTCGCTATTGGGATCCCTGCTTACATGTGGGTAAAAGTTTTTGCAGGTGCATTCTATGCGCGTCAGGAAACATGGATTCCTGTTCAATGCGCCACCTGGTCTCTGGCTATCAATGTAGTCGTCGGGGTCATAGGGTCCTATTTATTCGCACACGTTGGTATAGCATGTGCAGTAGCGACTTCAGCATACGTGAATGCTGGGTTGCTTTACTGGCGGCTTAAGCACGAAAATATCTTTGCATTTGAGCAGACGGACTTAACAAAAGTGAGCAAGGTTTGCGGTGCCAGCTTATGCACTTTGATCGGTGTCTGGGTCATTCCTCCAACCAGTCAATGGGTGGGGTTGACCGTGAAACTACAGCTAAGTTACTTAACCGCAGCTATGATTATTGCACTTTCGGGTTATGTCATGACTCTGTGGTCACTGGCCTTAGACTGGCGTAGTCCAGAGCATTAGTTCATGCAGAAAGCTCATGCGTCATCAAAATGGAATAAACCAACCAAAGCCATCGCTCATGTCGTAGGAATCCTGCGCAGGCTTTTTGAGGATAGTTTTTCGAGAGTTGGATAATGAAGGTTTGGTCAATCCATCAGCATGGCTACAAAAACAACGCGAATAAGCGTCGTCAAACTCCTCTTTACTCACAGCATGAAGCGGATTTTTTAAACTTTTAACTTGGGTATTATGCCATTCAAACTTAGGTATTTTAAAGCCGCTCCAATCAAACTTATTGGTATTAGGATTAGCGCTTGGATATTTAGACTCGATTTTTTTTGACGCAAGAGGAGGGAAGTTGCGTTCATAGTCTCGCTGGCGAATGGAGAAAATCGAGTTATCTACGGCATAGGAGGGTCTAATACCACTAGGCTTGGTACGTGCTCGAGACTGGTATTTTTTTCGAGTATCTTGCATAACAACTGTGTTTAAAACCCCTCCATTCAGCTCATGGCGTATGTTCCCACCTGGGTAATGATAATGGTTTGATGGGGTTTTAGGGTTTATATTTCTATGATTATTTGAGCGCTTCGATGCTAGATTATCTACGTTAGGATTATTTTCACCTGAATCTAGTTCAGCTTGGATCCGACGTCCCTTTATCTTACTTTTAGGCATGTTAAATCTACTATTATTATTTTTGCAGTTATATTATACAATAATTAGGGCGGCTAATCAAGCGTTATCTCAATGTGCGTTGCTACTCAGTAATCTTTACCCAAAAGAATTAAAGATCTAATCGATTATACGCTAGGCACATTCGTTAGCTTCGAACGTACACCATTACTATGATCATCGATTGACAAATCTGAGAATAGAGATTGACTTGATTTTTTACTGACAGGGGCAAACTCATGGGCAGGTCTTGGCGAGTGGTTAGAGCTGCACGTGCTCATGCTCGAATCAGTTCTACCCGAGAGCGTGCTGGATGTTTTAGAGCGAGATTCCTCTTTAATTTGCATTTGCTCAAGGTCGTGGGGCGTATAAACACCAGGGTGTTTGAATGTCAAATCAAAAGGTAAGTCGCCATCTGGATCAAAGGATTTCAATTCTTCATCGGTAGAATAACCATCGGTACAATCAGAGGTCGATGTTTCGTCACTGAGAGATCGTTCGTCATTTGATTGGCCAGCATAAAAAGGCGCATTCCGAGGAGAGAATGAAGCGGCTGTTAAAGGATCAAAGAAGATTTTTGGATCAACGAGTGGATTCGCTTGAGAACGCGAAAAACTATTAGTCGACGGATCATTCGTGGGTGATCCAACATAGAATACTTCGTCAACAGATTCTGCGGTCACTTCTGAATCGTTAGATCCATCATGAAAAAAGCTAGGTGAAACCTTCTGGGATGGTCTCACAGGAACGGGTTGATAATACCTGGCGGTGTCAGAGTCTTTTTGATTTTTTAATAATTGGCTTAGCATAATGATTGTTCTTTTTTGTTATATTATACATAATTACAATGGCAATGTAAATAGTTTTATGGAATCAAGTGTATGTTTTTACCTTATTTTAGATGATTGTGGCGTATTTATCCAAATAGAAATAGATCGATATAAGAGATAATATGTCAACCATGATCCATGACCGATTGGCGGAGTTGCCTCGTAAACTAAAAGAAGTGCAGTGCCTATTTTTTAAAGCAAGCTATGTCTTCATAGTCACTATCAAATTGATCTTCGTTAGTATCTAGCGCGATACTTCTGAGAAAATAGTCTTGGTTGGGATGGCTAAAAGGCTTACCCGGTACAATAGCGCCGTCATCAACAGATGGAAGAGCTGTGTCTAGCTCGGATAAGTTGAATGATTTACCAAGCGATGGCAGTGGTACTGATTGGCTTCGTCCAGAGGCTTGATGCGAAGAGCTCGTCCTGAAATTAGAAGAAAAGACAGGGTTATCTTGCACTGATATCGGAGATTCAGAACTCGTCATTGAGGTCCATGAAGCACTATTATCTGCTATACGACCCAAAAGAGTCTTTACCATAGGCTCCGATTCTACTGTTCTATTATCTTGAGATGAGACAAAAAAATCTTCACTGTTTTCGTCTGAAAGAGAGAGGGTGCTTTGGCTATCGATTTTTTTACCCATCTCGGCGCACAGTTGAGGCAAACGCAAACGATGGTTTTTTTTTGCCGGATAGCGATTATTTTCCTCAGTGGACTCAATATCTGTATCCTCAGGAGATCTCGGGCGTTTAGCACGCGGTATCGCTGGTGGGTTATCGAAGCTGTGATTTAAACTGTTAAGCTTATCAGGATTAACAATGGTAAGTAGAGATAATTTTTTCATTTTTTTTTGTTTAATTGTACCATATTGTTAGGTGTTGCGCAAGAAAAAAACCAATATAATCATTATGTAAATGTGTAAACTCACTGAAGTATGCTCTATGCATATCAGAATAATATGGAAGCTACGTGTTTTTAAAGATATGCCTCTGATCCAGTAAAGAGATATGAATGAATCAATATCAGTAATCGATAAACACGATTTACTATCAGCCCAAAGGGAAAAAAAGGAAAAAACGGTGATTATGCGCTAAAAAAACATTTACAAATAGTCTAAGTCTGCAAAAAAAATTAATAAAACAAGAGTATCTCTAAATAATGCACCCGGGTATTGCCAAGACTAAAACAGACATGATAGGTTAAACTTATGAGCCATGAATTATTATGCCTATTACGGTAAAGTCTGTAAAGTTACCCATGCTTTATAGTTGAACACAGAGGTTGTCATGCAATCAACCATCCCTGACTTGTGGTACAGCGTGCTACAAGAAAAACAACGGTTTTTAAGAGAAGGCCTTATTAAGTCTGACCAGCCGAGCTTCAGTACCTCTTCAACAGCGGTACAACAGCCCAGCTTTCAGCAGCGTTTTGGGCTATTTCTATATCGGGTATATATCATCCTGGCTTACTTGAGTCTAGCACTATCCAGCACATACTCTGCGGTTATTAATTTGGGGTTATTGCATCTACCAACAGTCGTCTATGTAAGCTTTGTCTGTTTGATTGGGGTAGCAAGCTTTACATCTTCAGTAGTGGACTGGATTTTAACCCAAACCATTAAGCCCAATCGCTATCCTACCGAGAAAATAAGAAGCATAGAAAACAGATTTTTTTTGCACAATGCAGACTTACGTCAACTTAAAACAACTGCAAAAGTAGTGCCTCAAGCATTGAGAGCTTTCTCAACTTATGCCTATCTTGAGAAGCTAGTTCGAAAACAAGTGAAACTTTCGCTTGTATTTGATAGACAGATTTATTCTGAAGATTTCGATGACTATCCGATTGAGTTACAAGCACGTTGCATGCTCTCAGAAAGAGCAAGAAACTCCAGAGATCACAGGCAATCAATTATTGAAAGTGCACAATCGCTTGCACAAAGCTACGGCATTCTCAAAGATATTATTTCAAGAAATGTGTATTTTGAATATTTCTGGAGTCTGAGTAAGTGTGATGACTTAAGACCGGAGAATATCAACACTATTTATAAATTAATGAAGCGGGTGCAAAGCAAGGAAGACCTAATCAAACTTGCTCAATCACTGAATCAAGCAGAAAGAGACAATATAATCGACGAAGACAAAAAAATTGACCCAAGTCTTATTGCCACTTACAGCATTGCAAGATTTGCATGCTATGCTCGATCCTATTACACGCAGCTGTCGCAATCGTCTAATAATCGCATGGACGAGCAGGAGATTAAAAATGCCATGAAAAATGCGTTACAACTTTATCTTGACAAGCGGATCAAAAAAGAACGAGATCTAAGCTACGCGACAAGAGAAATTGGCTTTGTCGCAAACGTCCTAGTATGGGGTAGTGCACTAATTTCAAACGCCTTGACTATCGTGGCCTCTGCCCCTATCAAGTTGTTATCGAATTGGTCAGGCTTAAATATAGAGTCACTGCTGTGCGTGTGGTTTTACGCATCTGGGTGTTTGATTGGCATTTCAGTCGAAAACGCACAAAAGTTCCTTGCTCGAATCGTCCGGCATCTGCATGAATCAGACTATCAAAGCCTTGCACCTTTTCTCAGGAATCGAGTATTTCGATTTAGACTATTTCTTGTTGCTGCAACAGCAATATCATCATGCTACTTCAGTATGTTCGGCATATTACGCCTGATTAAAAATCCCCAAGAGCACGGTGCAGAATTTATTATTGAATTTTTATCAAAACAACTAATCCCTCAGATATGGCCTTGTATCGTGCCAATCTGGGCGGTGTTGACTCTGGTATCTGCGATGATGAACTTATACAAAGATTCTAAGTTTTACTCTTCATATGTAAAAAGATTAAGCAATTGTCAGACAATTGTAGTGCAGATAATTCGGAGTCAAGGCCTGACAAATAAGCATAGAAACTCGAGCATCCGACAGTTATTGCCCAATAAAAGTGTGTCAAAGATAGCGCTCGTTACCTTACTGACGGTGCTATCAGTTGCAATTGCCCTTACGTATCACGTTACTGTAATGCAGCTAACACAGAGCATGGCATTTAGCGCTGTGCTGTCAACATGCGTATTTTTCATGAATTACGCCAAATTTACATCACTGTACCATAAGATTAAGGACCTCGCCGTGACAAGTGACAGCCCGAAGCCTGAAGTAGCGAAAAATACCAATAGTAAACGTTACCATTGCCATGCTAGATGGCGGAGCCCACACAATCCACCACTGAGCCGAAAGTCTAAAAGACCAAGAGCAAACACAAAATAAAGCGAAAATTTAAGTACAGCGCATTGATTAATAAAAAAAAGAGGAGTAATAATAAATTATAGGGGTAATAGTATTTTACTAGATGACGTTAAATAGGAGAAATGAATGAGTAGAGGTAAAACTTTGTGCATACATGACATGTTTAACAACATCATGGTAGAGTATCAAAATGACTTAATTTGCACCGACAGAGAAGAACAACAACAGAGCATCGAGAGAAGACCATGGGTGGTGGCATTACTAAAATTTCTCAGCAATGCGCACGCAGCCGTAAGCAATAACCGCTACTGGCATAACTTATTCTGTTGTATGCAAATGATGGTGACAGTTTTTGCATCCTTATCAATTACCTGGTCAGCACTGGCAAACTTGGCTTATTTTGGACTATCAGGGCCGGTTTACAAATTTTGCGTTGCGGCAATTATGATCATGAGCTGTTACACGTGCCTCCTTGCAGCAGTTCAATATATTAAGTTCGGCCTGGATGGAAATAGACTCATGCGATACCAAAAGATGAGAAGCATTGAAATCAAGCTATTTAGGTCTCCAGATATACCAAGCGCAAAATATTCGAAGACTAAGGCGCTGATTGAGTATATGAATTACTATTCAGTCGAAAAATCAGTATTCAAAATGATCAATGAAGTCTGGACCAAAAACACACGAATAGCTACGGACACGCTCCAAGCAAACTGGATACCCATAGAGCTAAAAACTCGGATGGCACTGGTCATGCGAGCGAGAAAATCATCAGTGCCCGAAACAAATCAAAGAAGAATATGTCGATTAATCCGAGATGAATTTTCAAGAGTGTACAACACCATCATCCAAGAGTCATCCTCAAAGCGATTTGAAAAGCATCACTACATAAAACAATTATATGATATCGCCGCTCACGACAGCATCAGCAGTGCATCAATTGATCGTTTATGTCCAGAAAAAAATTGTGGTCCTGACGAATGGATTGCGAAAGTCATTGTTGCTTATACGATTGCACGATTTGCCTTTTTTGCTAGAAAACATGGAGATGAGCAGTCAGACATGCTCATCAAAGAGGCGAATGGGCACTGGATGAAGCTCAGTGCCCGGAAAATAGAAAATCAGAAGATGAAAGCTTTTAGATGGTCAATTAAGCAGCATCTTAAAAGACAAAACAAAAAAGTGTCCAGCGTCAATGTTGGACATTTTCTTATGAGTGCACTAAAAACTTGCTTCATCATTTGTGCTGCGTCTATTCCTGCTGGGTTTGGGTTACTGGCATCATCGCCAGTAGCAGCGATCATTGGCTGGCTTGGTGGCGGTTGGTCGTGCCAACTTTGCGCGTGGTTCTGGTTTAGTGGTGTGGTCGATTATATGAACACAAGCAGAAAAGATGCAGAGAAAATTTGGATTAAGGTATGTGAATTTGTGGATAAAAATTTCATACAAAAAGAATCAAAAAATCCACTCATTGAGCAGCACACCTGGAGCTTCTCATTAGATATTTGTTTCAGGATATTTGTTGCTTTTTCAATGGCATGCGCGCGCTCGCTGTTCACCTACAATAGTGTGAAAAAGTTAATTAAGAATCCTGCTTCAATCGGGGGGCAAAAGCTTTTCTATCGCTTATTCAAACTCCTTCTACCATGGTTAGAGCCATTATTTTTACCGCTTTGCGCATCACTCAGCTTTATCGACGGGGTTTTGCATTACGCGCAGATCACAAAATACTACTCAGCAAAACATTTACCAAGACCATTAAGAGGAGATTTAGGAACTACCGATATGGGGCATTGGGGCAGAGTTGCTCAACAGGTTAAATATTTATGGTGTCATAACTTTGACTTTAGCAAGCGAATGATCCCTAAACTACTAAAACTAGTTGGGACGGTTATTGGGCTACTACAATCAATGGTGCTGTATGTAAGCGCACAACAGGTTCTCGGGTCAATGCTCGCCCTATGTCTCATGCCCGGTGTTGCACTTGTTATCGTCGCATCGAACAGGCGATGTATTGAAGCTGGTACTGATCTTTGGCATCACTATATGCACAGTGATTTCTTTGATATCAACTTACAAAACAAATACCGATCGTGGTTTCGTATTAAGCGTGATCAGCGTATTAGAGATCCAATCCACAGATCATCCACGAAAAGCAATCACCAAGCCAATCAAAGCAGGAATTTACTCGCTAATAGCCTTCGTCAGAAGCAACAAGCTATCGAAATCGTCACCAAAAAGGAAAACACACAAGCAGCAACATCCCTGGAACTCCATGATCACGAGAATAAGACACAAAGTCATCAGAACGGACACACAACAATAAAGGAATCAGAAGATGATAATGCGCGACAAAGTGAGTCCAGTCTCAAAACGGTAAACAGATTTGGTGTAAAAAATCTACATGTGACGATCGATGATAATGATTCAAGTGAAGTTGTGGAGCCACAACTAAGCAGCGATGACGTAATAATTGATGGCGAAGCATCGTTAAGTGAGATGCCAAAAGTAATGCTCGATCATCAAGGCGCGAGCGAAAGTAGCCTATCGATCGTGCCAGTTGAAAATGAGAGAGAAGGTCAAAGTCCAATACCGACTAATGACAGTTTACATGGGACATGTCCCCCAGCATTTTTCACGCCGAAGCGCGAATATGGGCAACGCGATACACAAACCCCCGGCACTGACCGTGAATCAATGGCTAGTCTGTCACCAAGAAGTGCTCCAGGGACGCCGATGTATAACTCCTATAGAAAAATGTTTGGCGAAATTAAAGATGCAATCACCGCTGATAAATTTAAACAGCTTGAATATTGTCTTGACAAAGAGCCTTCAACTGCCGCCCTCATAATCCATGAAATGCTCAACGAGCCTAGCAGTCCAAAAGAAACAGAGACGGACGCAAATAGGCAATCGCCTAGAAGTATCAATCATAGTGCATCATCACTCCACGATGAGGCAACCGGAAATAATTTGTCCAGTTATTGCACAATTCATAACAGCGGTAGCCCGCTTAGTTGCGAGTATGAAGATCCCATAACAGAAGATGATGAAGAAGTAAGTATGAGCCTAATCAGCGGTGGCAATAATGAGCCTCCCATTACAAGATCTATGACACATACAGAAGATGATAGGCCTTTAAGTAGACAGTCAGATTGTCAATTCCAGCCCAGGCCTAGCTCAAGGTTATCGCGGCCCAGCTCAAGAGCGTCAAACGGAAACAGATCAGCGTCTAGATCGTCAATGGTCAGTCCGTTTCCATTATGCGACAATGCAGCTGACCGGATAAGCGCAAAGCAGTAATAGTTGATATCAGAGTGCAGCGTACATAGAGTGGGTGTGCCGTCAAATAGCTCATGATGATACATATGAGATGCGTATTTTTAATTAGAGGTAAGCTTAATGCCTTGAGAGCTAATCACACAATGATTGACTTGATGTTCCCAGGAGTCAAGCACAAATACTTGAGTCGAATCAGAGGCATCAATTTTTTTTTGCTCTAGGCAATGGACGTGGCCATGGATCAGATTCGAAACCTGATATTTATTTGCTAGAGCAAGCGTTGTCGCTTCGTTGGCCGACATCGTCAATGCTGACTTTGATAGCGTGATTTGACGACTTTGGCTGCGAAGACTCTCAGTGATATACCGCTTGATAACATACGGTAGAAAATTGAACAGAGCTATGGTGATACGGTTTTGAAGAAAAAACCGAAGCCATTGATAGGCTATGTCGTCACTACACAACAGGTCTCCATGTGTCAAGAGATAATTTTGAGTGCCATGCTGAATAGTGGTCGGGTCAGCAATCTTAACGACTCCGTATTGGCTCAACAATGATTTAGATAAAAGAAAGTCACGATTACCAGGCATGAAATAGATTGGGCATCGGCGCGTTTGTTCAAATAAGGCCTTGAAAAATAATGGGTAGCGTTGAATACATCGATCGCCAATCCAATAGTCAAATAAGTCACCAATTATATAAATTGCATCCGCAGTCGAACCATACTGGTTAAGCCAATCAATCATTTTGTCCATAATGACGTCACAGTCAGAAACAAGATGAACATCAGATATGATATAAACAGTGGCAGAAAGGGGGTAAGTATGAGGTGCCATTATGTTAGGCCCGCGCTATCACGAATTCTCTTGCGACAAAAAAGGGTGAATAGATTTTTGACGACATAGGCAACGGTGACTGGCCCAACGCCACCAGGAACTGGAGTGATGAGTGAGACTTTATCGATTACTCTCTCTGTAGGGATATCGCCAACAATTTGGTTATTGCGCGCGCGATTAATACCAACATCAATCACAACACAGCTCTCAGGTATCCATTCATGCTGAATAACATTTGGGTTGCCAATGGCAACAATCAAAATCTGTGCTTGTTGCACATGAAATCTGAGATCTTTCGTTAACGAATGACAGATTGTGATCGTCGCATTATGATGCAATAACGCAATCGCAGTAGGCTTGCCAACCAGTGCTGACGCACCGACCATCACAACGCGCTTTCCAGGTAAATCAACATTTGACGATTGTAACAAAGCTAGAATTGCAGCAGTCGTACATGGTAATAGGTCATAATTGCCTGCCAATAAGCGACCCATATTCGTGGG
>MDTC01155315.1_pt1 | contig 35453 bp, 46 predicted proteins | sample 811181 | NCBI WGS metagenome assembly MDTC01 (sample SAMN05326644, study PRJNA326480) | marine metagenome | isolation source: seawater | place: Pacific Ocean: North | collected 2011
GGAAATACTCACGACTACACTTTCTACGATTACGATGTAGGTATTAGATGGTACACCGCTGCATCGGAGGAGATGAGGCTAACAGATGGGGGCGATTTGCACGTTGATGGCGATATTATTGCTTATTCCACAACTGTTTCAGATCAAAGACTAAAGCATAATATAAATAAAATAGAAAACGCTTTAGATAAAATATCTCAAATTAGTGGTTATACTTTTACTTACAATTCAGATGGTAGAGAAAGTGCAGGGGTAATAGCACAAGAAATTGAAAATGTACTTCCTAGTGCTGTTGAAACTCAATCTTTAGTTTTTCATGGGCAAGAGGGAAATGAATATAAAACTGTATACTACGACCAGCTTCATGGACTTCTAATAGAGGCCATCAAAGAACAGCAAAAGCAAATTGATGAACTAAAAGAAATGGTTAATCAAAAATGGCAATAGCAAGTACAAATGTAAGGTGGAGTGATCTTTATAAAGAAAGTCATCAATCAGCAGGAACTGACTCAAACCTATCTATAGCTTCTACCAGAGGCATTAGAATGATGAGGGCCACAAATAAGTTTCAAACACACGCAAAAGCTGTAAGCGCATCTTGGTATGCGGAAGATAATGAAAACCAAAATCATAAAGCAAGCAATTATATCGGATGTGCAGGAGCAACTACTTATTTAGTCAATACGCCAAGACGGATAGCTAATTTTGACGGTACAGATAACGCTTATTATAGTGGCCCTGCATACTATAGCTCTGGTTATTATATCATGCCAGATTGGATTGATGAGCAAGATATAATCTTAATGTGTGGAGCTACAAGCTATAGCTCATCTTCTTACCCGACCCCTGTTACTTCAGCACATAATGGGCAAAACGGACAACCGTGGGTTCAGCATTATAGAAACTATTCAAGGTACGGCAGCAAGAATAACTATACATATCGGAGTATACAATTACATTCATTACAATGGAACTCAAACTATGGCCGCTTTGTTAAGTTTAACTATGTTAGCGGAACTCAACGGCCTGAAGGTTTGTTTTGGTTAATTATAAGATCTCGTGCAAGCATGGGCGTAGGAACTTCTTTTCAATCTCCTTCACTTTCTAATCTTACTAGTGTTAACATAACAACGACAGATAATGGTACAAGTTCATACTATGCGGATACTGCAACTCTGAGTAATCAAGCTAGAAATGTAATTAGGTTAATGATAGGAAACGTATCCAATTCTGGCTACGATAGTAATCCTACTTTTGGTGAAAGCGGCAGTAGTAATTGGAGTTCCTTTACCCAATTTCAAGGTTATGGAGATGTAAGTAGTAAAGATTTAATCTGGTGGTATGCGTTATATCCCCAAAGAGACTCTTCAAATCCTGCTCTAAATACAGGTTGGAACCCAGACGCAGGTAATAATTATATGGCAACATTTACCTTAGAAATACTTCCTAGAGTTTCAACATAATAGAGAGCTTAAACAATGTACAACTTTATAGAGTCAAAACGATTTGATGCAGACCTATTTGATAGGGCATACGAGGCGTCAAAAGAAGATGCTTCTGAAGTAGCAAGCGATATTCTTGAAACTTTTAAAGAAGAAAAAGAAATAGATGACGATGATGTAGCGAAGAAACAGTTCTGGAAAGAATTAGTAATTGAGGAACAAGACCAACCAGAAGACGGTTACTATATGACAGGCTTCAAAGAAGATGGTCAACAGTTAGGTCTTTGCACTTTTTACAAGGAAGACAACAAGCTTGTTTATAGGACTGGTTTGTTACTTCCAATAGATGGAACAAAGCGTTGGTGTCTTACACCTGAACTTTTTCAAGACAATATACAGTGGTGCAAAGACAATTTCGATTGTGATTACTTAGAATGGCTTCCAGATAATCGTGGAACATTTTGGGCTGGATTAAAAGCATCTGCTGACAATTTAAGAAACAATGGCTTGGTAGTAACTCTCACTGAAGAAGCTTTAAGTAATCCTTATAGTAATGGTTTTTACGGAAGTATCCTTTTATCGAAAGAATAGAATTTAATGTTAGGTTTTAGTGGCTTTACAGAGACTGCATTTGGGGAGTCTACTACTAGTATTCCTGGTTTTGCAGATGCTAATACTCAATTACTACAAGGTTCTGCAGGTTCTCTAACCTTTGTTGCAAAAGCAAATATTACTTTAACTAGTATTTCTGCAGTAGGTAATGTAACAGCTTTACTTTTTGATGCAGATGCTAATAGTAATATAACTACATTACTTGCTACAACAGGATTTAATGGTTCTTTAAGTGTAACAGGTAAGGCTGACGTAACACCTTCTACTTTAGTTTCTACATTTAACACATCAGTATTTTCTATACAAGCTAAAGCTAATACTGTTACACCTTCAACATTAAGCACTTTTGCTAATCCAAATCTTGACATTAACGCAGAAGCAAGTATAACTACCAGTACGGTATCCACACAAAGTAATATTTCTGGAATAAGTACTACCGCCGCCGCAAACGTTACACCTAGTTCTTTACTCTTAACTTTAGCTTCTCCAAATATAGTACCTACAATTTTTGCGGAAATTGTTGTAGGAAGTGTGACATCTGAAATACAAGCTGCAGCTTTTGCAGATATAGATGCTCAAGCAAACACTTCTTTAGAAAGTATACTTTTATCTAGTGGCTTAACTGATTTTGTAGATGAGGATGCAAAGGCTTCAGTTATACTTTCTAGTTTAGGAGGTTTGTTTACAACCCAATTAAGTAATCCTACTGCAGTACAATTTCCTTACCAAAACTTTGTAAACGACTACAGTAGAAAAAGAACTTTATTTTTAGTAACTGCTGACACAAATAACACAGTACACATTCCTGCAGATCCAAATAACAGAACTGTATTCATACAGTCTACAGCTTCTAATACAAATAACACAGTATACATTCCTGTAGACCCATCTAATAGAACTTTATTTATACAATCTACAGCTTCTTCTGCAGGTAATAGAACTGTAAAAATAGCCGCATAAGGATTTACTAATGTCATATAAATGGCCTGACAAAGACAAAGATGAAATACTAGATTATAATATAGATTGGTCACGCTTCCTTGGCAGTGATACTATTTCTGGTGTATCTTATTTTATTGACGATGCGGATGGTTTAAAAACAGCAGTATCTGCAGCTTCTGTTGTTAATGGACTTCAAATGGTACAAAAAACAAATACTAATACAGTTTCTACTATAAGACTATCTTTAGGTACTAACAACATTAGATATAAAGTAACTTGCCAAATAACTACAGCTTCAGGACTTCAATATGAACGTTCTGTGTTTGTTCGCGTGAGGGAGAAGTAAAATGGCATATGATTTTATAGGAATAGTTAATGATGTTAACCGTAGACTAAATGAAGTAGAACTAACTACTATTACTTTTGCTTCAGCTAAAGGTTATTACAGTTTTGCAAAAGACTCAGTAAACGCTGCTATTAGACATATTAACCAAGAAGAGTTTGAATGGCCTTTTAACCACACAGAAGAAACAGAAGTGTTAGTTCCTGGGGAAGTTCGATACAGCGTTCCTTATGATGCTAAAACAGTTAACATGAATAGTTTTCGTATTAAAAGAGATGACACTTTAAATGTACAAACTACTAAATTAAAAACATTAGATTATGAACAATATCTTGACAAGTTTGCCGATAATGAGTATAACTCTAGCACAGATTTAAGAACTGTACCTCGTTTTGTTGTCAGAACACCAAGTAGAGAACTTGTATTTGTACCAGCCCCTGATAAAGCTTATGAAGTAGTATATGAATATTATACTACAAGTTATGATTTAGCATTGCATGACGATGTACCCACACTTCCAGAACCTTATAGACATGTTGTTGTAGCAGGTGCAATGTATTATGTTTATCAATTTAGAGGAGACATGCAAGCTGCACAATTAGCTATGCAGTCTTTTGAACAAGGGATAAAGCAGTTAAGAAGTATACACATTAATAGAACTGAATATTTAAGAGATACAAGAGTACACTTTTAATGGCTACAACTTGGCAAACATTTCCTATAGAGTTTAAAGGTGGGTTAATATCTAATCTAAGTCCTATTCAACAAGGGGCTAATGCTGTTGGATCTGCAACCGTATTGCAAAATTTTGAATCTAACAAAGAAGGTGGTTACTCTAAGATAAAAGGGTACGAAAAGTATAGTAGCACTGTATTAGCAGGTTCTGGTCCTGTATTAGGTGTAAAAGCTATAAGTGCTAATAGAGTTGTTGCCGCAAGAAAGAATGGTTCTAATTTAACACAATGGTATTATGGTACAGGTGGTGCTTGGACTAGTATGGCTACAGGTGCAGCCCTTGGCGGTGCAGCGAGATCTGCAACTTTTAATTTAAATGGAACAGATAAAGTAGTATTTGTAGATGGAACTAATTATCCTGGTGTATATTCTACTTCAGGTAATTCTTTTACTTTCATGTCTTCGTCTAATAGTACAGACGTTCAGGGAGCAGAGTCAGTAGCTATCTTTAAGAATACAGCTTTCTATTCTAAAGGTAATAATGTATATTTTACTGCACCTTTTACAGTAGATGACTTTGCAACTAGTAATGGAGCAGGTTCTTTAAATGTTGGACACGATGTAACAGGACTTGCAGTCTTTAGAGAACAACTTATTATTTTTACACAGAATACTATTAAAAAACTTACAGGTAGTACATCTGCAGACTTTACAATATCCTCTATTACAGATCGTATTGGGTGTACAAATGGAGATACAATACAAGAAGTAGGTGGTGATATTATGTATCTAGCCCCTGATGGGATTAGATTACTTTCTGCCACAGATAGAATTGGTGACTTTGGATTAGATGTAGCGTCAGACCCTATAGCTAAAGATGCCAATATTTTTCTATCTAGTGCATCTATTTTTAGTAGTATTGTATTAAGAGAGAAAGCACAATATCGTATATTTGCATATATAGGATCAGAGAACTCTGCAGATGCTAAAGGTCTAATTGCTACTAAGAAAATTGCTCAAGGTGCAACTGGTATAGAATGGTCCTCTACTAAGGGTATAAAAGCTTATGTAGCAGACAGTGTATATAGCCTTACTAACGAAGTAATTGTGTTTGGGAATGATGACGGTTATGTATATACTATGGACACAGCACCTAGTTTAGATGGGGCAAACATAGAAGCTATATATGAGTCTCCTTATATGTCCATCATGGACCCTTTAGTTCGTAAAACTTTTTATAAAATGGCTCTTTATTTAGATCCTAAAGGAAGTATGAACCTAGACTTAAACATCAAGTATGACTTTGGTTCTCAAGATGGAAGTACTCCACAGCCGCAAACAGAACAAGTTGCAAGCACAGGTAGTGCTGTTTCTTTATTTGGAGCTTCAAGCTCTATATTTAATACATCAAAGTTTGGTGGAGAATTAGATAAACTATATTCTACTACATTAGTAGGTTCAGGTAAAACGGTAGCAATACGTATAGAAGACAACTCAACTAATCCAACTTTTACACTCGACACAGCTTTGTTAGAGTATAAAGCAAATGATAGACAGTAAGGACTAAACAATGGCAGGTTACACTCGTACAGATACAGCAAATAACATTGCTAATGGTAACGTTATTAATGCTAATGACTTAGATGGTGAATACAATGCTGTAGAGGCTGCATTCAATGCTTCATCTGGTCACACACATGATGGTACTGCAGCAGAGGGTGCGCCTATTACTAAAGTAGGTCCAAGTCAAGATCTTGTTATAAGCTCCTCAACTGTATTACCTAAGACTACGAATACTTTGGACTTAGGCTCGTCAACTGTACAATTTAAAGATGGTTATTTTGATGGTGTACTATACGCAGATTCTTCTATTCACGGTGTTAACGGTTTTAGTAGTATTGCTGATAATGTGTATGCAGTATCCTCTGGTGGCCTTACTTTTGATGTTGTCGGGGATATTACTCTTGATGCAGCTAGTAATGATGTTGTGTTAGCATCTAATGGCACTACTTTTGGAACACTAACCAACACCAGTAGTAATCTTACAATTAAGTCAGGAACAACTACAGCTATTACTCTTACAGGTGCTAACACACAATTAGCTGGTACATTAGGTGTAACAGGTAATATTACTGTAGGTGGAACTGTAGATGGTCAAGACTTAGCCGTTATGGGAACAAAACTGGCTGGAATAGAAAATGGAGCAACTGCTGATCAAAATGCAAGTGAAATAAGAACTCTAGTAGAGGCTGCAACTGATAGTAACGTCTTTACTGACGCAGACCATACAAAACTAAATTCTGTAGAATCTAATGCAGACGTTACAGATGCGACTAATGTAACGGCGGCTGGTGCGCTTATGGATTCTGAAGTAACTAATCTTGCACAAGTTAAAGCCTTTTCTTCTTCAGACTACGCAACTGCTACTAGAACAGTAAGTGCAGGAGCAGGACTTACAGGAGGAGGAGATTTAACTACAAATAGAACTATATCTCATGCTGATACATCTAGCCAAGCTTCTGTAGATAACTCTGGTCAAAACTTTATTCAAGATATAACACTAGATGCATATGGGCATATTACAGCTATATCATCAGCAGAAGCAAGTGGAAGTAGTGGTCTTGTAGGGAATGGTACTGAAACGGCTTCATTTACTACTCTAGAAGGTAATTTAATTCGTGCTGTTGACAATGGCGCACCTCAAATAAAATCTGATGATTTAACTAATGCTCAAAGTGAAACACCTGTTATGTTAGGCCAAATGAGTAGTGGCTACTATACACCTAAAACTAGTTTTTCCAATGGCACTGGAATAACCTTTAACAATGGCACTGGTAGTTTTAAAGTTTTAAATGGCATGATTCTCATCGCTGAGAATAAAGAAATAAGATCACACGCTAATACTCATAGTATTAATTTTGCTGATGATTCTTCTAGCAATGGAGGTGCTGGAAACAAAGAAATTAGATTTGAAGTTGGTGCTAATGCTAGTACTTCTAGATTGATAATTGAAGGAACAAGAACCTATATTAGAGATCTTCTATATGTATATGGTAGTAGCAGTGCGGTAACAATAGACACACCAGGAATTGTTAGGGGCGCAAGCTTTAGTGCTACTTCAGACTATAGACTTAAAGAAAACATAGATTACACTTGGGATGCTACAACTCGTTTAAAGCAGCTTAAACCAGCACGTTATAACTGGATTGCAGATGAAACTAATACTTTAGTAGATGGTTTTATTGCACATGAAGTATCTGCAGTAGTGCCTGATGCTGTTCATGGAGCTAAAGATGGTGATGAAATGCAATCATTAGATTACTCTAAGATGATCCCTCTATTAGTTAAAACTATACAAGAGTTAGAAGCTCGTATTGTAGCTTTAGAATCATAAGATGAATACTATAAACTTAACACCTGAAGAACTTGAGGCTATGCTAGATCGCGCAGCTATGAAAGGTGCTAATCAGGCTATACGAGAGTTAGGTCTTAATGATGATTCTGCTACAGCAGACATAAGAGAGATAAGAAGCTTATTAGATACGTGGAGATCTACTAGGCATAGCATATGGAATACGTTTATTAAAATAACCACTATAGCAGTATTTACCTTCATCGGGGCTGCAATCTGGATGAAATTAGGTAACTAGTAAGGACATTACAAATGGCTAAAAAATTCGGTGGATTTACACCAGAACAGATGGGAAAGATTATACCTGAAATGCAGGGTATGCAAGCAGATGAACAAAATCTGTTCTTACAATCAAATCCAGGTGCTGCATCTCGTGTAGGTAAAATGACACAGTTGGCACAAGAGAGAATTACAATGTCTAAAGGCGGCTACATGCCTAGTGGTTATGTAGAAGGTGGTGATGTTGATCCTAATATTAGTGCAAATCAAATAAACTTAAATGCAGCACAACAAAAATTATCTAATGAAAGATTGGCTCTACAGGTAGCTAACGATAACTTAATAAAAGATCCTTCTAACGAGGCTTACAAAAAAGCTATTACTACAGCAACTTCTGGTGTAGCTGCTGCTGAAGCAGCGGTGCAGTCTGCAGATGCTATGCTTAGTAGTGTAGGTATAGATACTGCTACTGAAGCAAAGACAAAAGTATCTACTGATCCTGGTAGTATGGTAAAAAAAGCTGATACGTCTACAGTTACAGATACAGAAAAGACAGAAGGTAAAATAGATAAAGCTACTGCAGGGGTTAGTGCAGGTGATGCAACACAATCTACTTTACAACAAGCCACAATCGAAGATGATATGGTTGTACCTGATGTAGCAGCTAATGTAACGTACACCCCTTTAAAATCAGAGGCTTCTGTACAAGAAATAATGAATAGATTAGTTGCTGCTACAGGTAAGCCTAGTGAGGAAGCTTTAGTAGAAGCCTCAACTATGAATCCAGAAGACTTAGCTCAACTAGGTCTTAGTATAGATCAAATAAATGAAGCACAGAGAGTAGAAGCCCCAGAAAAACGTACTGTTCAAGAAGGGGAAATGATCGAAGGGTCGGTTGTTGACCAACAAAGAGTAGCAGATGAAGTAAACTTTGAAGCAGTTACAGGTGCGCCCTCTACTGATGCAACTGTAGCAGGTCAACTTACTGGCCTTATGAAAGACTTTGAAACAGGCAAACCTCCTACTTGGGCTGCAGGTGCTATGCGTGATGCTGCAGCACTTATGGCTGCTAGAGGATTAAGTGCTTCTTCAATGGCAGGGCAAGCTGCAATACAAGCCGCTATGGAAGCTGCTTTACCTATAGCACAAACAGACGCTGCTACATTCGCTACATTTGAATCAGACAATTTAGATCGTAAACAAGAAGCTGCACTATTTGCTGCACAAGAAAGAGCGAAGTTTTTAGACTTAGAGTTTGACCAAGAGTTTCAAACTCGTGTTAATAATGCTACAACGATTACTAAGATTGCAGACACTAACTATAATGCTGAAGTAACTATAGCTTTAGAAAATGCACAAATGGCACAGACTGTTGATATAGCAAACCTAGATGCTAGAAATGCTAAGACACTAGCTGACGCTGCTGCTATGACTACTTTAGACATGACAAACTTAGATAACGTAAACAGAGCCAAAGTTTCTAATGCTAGAGCTTTCTTAGAAATGGATATGTCTAACTTAGATAGACAACAGCAAGTAGAGACTATCAAGGCACAAGAAAATGTTAATGCTATTCTAACAGATCGTACTGCAGAAAATGCTGCTCTACAATTTAACGCTACGTCAGATAATCAAAGAAATCAGTATATAGCAACCTTGACGCAAGCTATAGGGCAGTTTAATGTTAGTCAAAAGAATGCAATGAATGAGTTTAATACAGGCGAAGCTAATGCGCTTGCCAACTTTAATACTTCTCAAGATAATTTAAGAGATCAGTTTAATGCCGCTAATCATTTAGTTGTAGCACAAGCTAATGCTAATTGGATACAGGCTATTACCACAACAGAGAATGCTGCAGACAATCAAGCAAATCGAGATGCAGCACTTGCTGAAAACAATTTAACTGTAACAAACTATAATAACATATTACAAAAAGAGCGTGACCTAATGGCATGGGCTTGGACTTCTGCAGAGAACGCAATGGAACGTGATATGAAGCTTATGGTTGCAAAGATTGATGCTGATGCTACTCTTGACTCTAGCCCTGACCTCCTCACCACTGCTGGTGCAGGTTTCCTTGCAAGACTTGCCGTTAATTACGCAGATACATTCTGGACATAAAGGACACTATTACATGCCAGAAAATAGATCAGAAGCCTTTGAGGGAAAATTCTCTTTTAAGCCATTTAATCAAAGACCAAAGCTTAGACCTGAGAGTATAATTAAACGTCCTGAAAAGAATAAACCAGTTGTTGAGACAAAACAAAAAGAATCTAGTTGGTCTAAAAACCAAGTAGACAGATTTGGCAAGAGGTTCAGGGATGAAGGTAAGCTTCCTCCTGTTAAAAAGGTAGATACTAGTGGAAACTCTATATATAAAGCCGCTAATATGCAGATACCTAAACCACCTAAACAAAATATAACGTCTAGAGGTGTAGAAGAATTAGAAGGACCAGAAGCATTAGGAATGGCAGCACCAAAGCCTAAAGGAGTATTTGACAGAATTAAAAACTTCTTTATTCCTCCTAAAGCTCCTAAAGGTGTAGATCCTTCAGGTTTAATGTCTCCTTCTATTATGTCTAAATATAAAATTGCTGTATCAAGAGACATGAAAAAAGAACTTACTAATACTTCTGAAATTAAAAACGCTCAAACTTTACTAACAAAAATGGGTTATACTCCATATGGTGTAGATGGTAAAATTGGAAATGGTACTAAAAGGGCTGTTAGAAAACTACAAGCACAACACGGTTTAGAAATAACAGGTGTATTAACATCTGATGTATTAAGTTTACTAAGAAGTAGTTCTGTACAAGCTTTTCCTGATAAGCCAAATAGTAAAGCTGTACCTATAGCTTTTGATGCAAAAGACTTATCTCTTTATTCTGATGTTATTTCACAAATAGAGAGTAAGGGTAAGTACAATATAATGGGAGGTGCAGGAAATACTTATGTTGGTAAATATCAACTAGGTAAACAGGCACTTACAGATTTAAACTACGGATATAGTAGTGCTAAAATCAAAGCACTTTTAGCTGATCCAGACAAACAAGAAGAGTTATTTAAAGAGTACACAGATAGAAATCACAAAGAGCTAACTCGTGTTTCAGGTGAATATAGAAATATGAGTAAAGAAGAGCAGCTTGGAGTATTGGGATATGCACACAATCAAGGTGCTACTGCAGCAGCAGAGTTCTTATTTACTGGCGTAGTAGGAAGTGATGCATTTGATACAAAGGGTACAGAGTATACTAAAGCCGTAATAGAAGCATTTGGCTGGACTGCTGAAGGTGAAAAGTTTGCAGAAGAAAATAAAGATATTTTAAGAGATTCTTTTCCTGAACTAAAGCAGTGGACAGAAACTTCTGGAAAAGTAGGAACAAGTGTTACACCTGTAGGAACAGCTTTAATACCGCCTTTTCTTGTGAGTAAAGCTGCAAAAGAATTAGAACCTTATGCTAAACTAGTTACATCTACTCCAGCTAAATACCTTATAAAAGATGTTACAGGATGGGCAAAGGGAAAAGTATTAGATGAAAATTCCCTTACAGACGAAGAATTAAGTGTGTATAAATCAATATTTAATGATAAAGGTTTAGGGTTAGTTAAAAAGAGTGATTACGGCATCACAAATAAAACAGATCCACTACAAGTTAGAACAGGTGAAGATGGCTCTATGCTTAACTTACCTGCAAATGTGTCTGCTTATTTTAGTGTAGGAGATACTACCTTGATGAAGAACGATGCTGGTGAAGTTATAGTAAGAGATACATATGATTATGAGTTCTATACAGACTATGATGCAAACCCTGATAAAAATGGAAAGTATCCAGTAGTAAAGACAGAAGATTTTGAGAAAAACTATACTACCGCACAAGGTATTTCTGCAACTATTAGAGCTATGATGAGTGGAAAGATAGGTAAATTGTCAGGCTTCCACAACATAGGTTTTCTTTTAGGTAGCAGAGGCTACAAAGACAGTAGTAAGAATGAAGGATCACCTATTATTATTAATTTAGGTAGACCAGAGGATTGGACTTAATATGTTTGGACTTCCATTAGAACTTATAACCATGCTTTTCTCTACTGTACTAGGTGGAGTAATGTCTATCTGGGGTCAAAGCACTAAGAACAAGCAAGAGCAGAATAAAATGTTACTTGCCAATGCTCAGTTTAGTGCCGACCAAGTTGATAAAGCGAGAGAAGCAGGTAAAACTGATAAACATTTTGCTTGGACAAGAAGAATTATAGCCTTATCTGCTGTAGGATCTATTATAGTACTTCCCAAGTTAGTAGCAGTATGGTATCCTGAAGTTAGTGTTATTGTAGGATACACAGAAATACAAGGAGGTTTTATGAACTTCCTGTTTGGACCTGAAGAAGCAATCCAATGGAAAGCTGCAAGAGGTTTTGTTATAACACCATTAGATACACACATAGTCTCAGCCATTGTAGGTTTATACTTTGGCGCAGGTTTTACTAAGTAGGATATAAATATGTTTGAAGCACCCATACCCGGCCAATCGTTGACTACAGAGCCTAGAAATACGCCTTGGGAGAACCCTTCTGAGATGTCTAAGGTAGAAGACGTTATAAAGTTTTACATTGAAAAGTTTACTAATCCAGAAGTTGTTGATGATGTAATGGCTATGCTACAAGCAGGAGCATCTGTAAAGGCTGTCGTTGAAGGAACTTATACACAGGGCGTGATGAAGGGTATGCACACCTTAGATGCAGGAATGCTTGCTGCTCCTACACTCAGTTTATTCTTACAAGCTTTAGCGAGTGAGATAGGAGTAGATGTTATTGTAGACAGAAAAGATCCTAAGAGGAGAGCAGAAAGAAAAGAGAAAGATAGGTTCTTAGCTCTAGTAAAGAAATACATGGACGATAATCCAGAGAAAGATGAAGGTACAGAATTACTTGAAAGCATGACCAACTCTATGAGTGAAGATATGCCAGATGAACCTGTAGCTGAAGAAGCCCCTATGGAAGAAGAAGTAAATACTGAAGAAGCTCCTAGTATGGGCTTAATGGCTAGAGGAGTTTAAAGATGAGTTTTTTAAGAGATTTTGCTGGTACTTTTCTTCAGCAATTAAATAAAGAAATAGATACTAGAGAAGATAAAGCTGAAGAGCGTAAAGACCGCGAAGAAACTTTAGCTAGACAAAATTTAGCTAATGTAAAGATACGTGGTCAGAGGGCTACAGAAGGTGCTAGGTTAGCCTACGCAGCAAAAGCTTTAGGTGCAAATGATGCACAGATAGCTGCTGCATTTAATAACGGAATGGCTGGAATACAAGAGTTTCATCAAAAACTGTCTGAAGCAAGAGATTCTATGGGTTCAGGTGTTACAAAACTTTCTCCTGATGAAGTAGAAGCACTGATAGATATATCCGATATACCAGACATGAAATATCCTACGTATGAAGAAATGGCTAGACAAGTATATGGTGCTAATAAAACAGTAGCTGAACCAAAAGCAGAAATTCCTGGTTGGGCTAAAATGTTAGGACTATCTGCAGACGAAGAAATGAAAAGAAAATTGGGAAGTACTCCCTTTGCAGGAGATCTGTCTGTACAACAAATTAACGACATGGTTGCTGAACCTGAATATTCTAAAATGGCAGGTATGGAATCCAGCTATTTAAACTACACTAAACTTCCTACAATGGGTGAAGAGAAAGGTGCTGATTGGTCCATATCACTAAATGAAGCAATTGTAAATATTGAGGATTCAGATGAGTTTAAAGCTTTTGCAGAAAATGCAGAGAGAGCTGTAAGAGAAAAATATGGTGCAATAGAATTAACTCCAGAAATGAAACGTGAAGCAGCACAAAATTCTTTAGACGCAGAAGCTAAGTATATTAAAGATAGAATTGGTGTTACTATTGAATCAACTATAGATGTATACAAACAATCATTCTTTAAAAATAACTCAGTCCTAAATCTTTTTGACAGGCTCATAAAGAAAGGTATTTACACACAAGATGAATTTGAAAAGATGATTTCTAGTGTGGGTATTAAGAAAAAAGAAGAAATAATTGATCCAGAAGAAGCTCGTGAAGATAGTTTAAACCTTGAACCTGTAGTAGGTGGATCTACAGAGGCAGATGAAGACGATGAAAAACCTGTTGTACCTACAATTACAGTAGGAGGTGAGGAAGTTGGCGCAGCTATACCCTTAGATCCTACTCAACAAGAATTAGTAGATAACTTTATGGAAGGTAGAATTGGTCCACTAGAAGATAATGTATCTACTACTGTTACAAAAGATCAATGGGATAAAATGAGTAGGCAAGAGCGAAGAAACAATAATTTACCTGTATCTAAACTAGGAGCATCTACTTATTACTTTAGGGATGATATAGATGAATTGTTAGCTGATAAAGACAGTAAAGGACTTATAGCACAAGTTAAAATGAAAAATAATCCTGTACAAGAATTTTACAGGGTTAAATTTCCAGGAGAGTTAAAAGCCAGATTTGTTACAAAAGATCAATTAGCATTGATACCTGATTCTGCTATATTAAGTAGAAAGGTTAAGATATCTTCTTTCCAAGAAGGTGAGAGAAAAACTGGTAGAAGAGCAAGTAATGAATTCTTAGAAAAAGTATTTGGTACAAACATAGAAAATCCAGTGGAATAATATAATGAGTCTTTTAGATAATAAAATAGAAGAGATGTTTGGTTCTAAACAGGAAGAAGTTTTTGATGCCAACTTTACTATAGATAAAAATGTTACTTTAAAGAAAGATGATCTTCTAAAGTATCAACACTTAGAGCCTATCAAACAGTACATGATAGAAAGAAAAGGTGTAGACTACGCAACTAGAAAAGATGAAGAAGTAGTAGATGATTTTGTTGAACATATGAGGTTCTTCAATACTAATGTAGTATCTACTGCAGGTGAGGCTAGATTTGTATCTAAAGCTACTCCTAAACAAAAAGCTATAGCTAATAAAGCATATCAAGTATATGACCAATTAGGAAATGTCTTTGTTAATGACGGTTTCTTTGGTGCTGTACAAGGTGTGGGTCAATACATAGAAGCAGCAGCTAAAGATCCTACTAACTATATAGGTATTGCAACTGGAGGATTTGCTAAATTAGGTGCAGCAGGAACACAATTAACTGGCAGACAAGTTGTTAAAGCTGCTGTAAGGGCTGCAGGTAGAAACTCTATAAAAGATGGACTTACTAAACAGGCTGCTAAAAAGAAAGCTAATGAAGCAGCCGTAGAAGCAGCATCTAGGTTTGTAGCTGCAGGAGCATCTACTAAATCTGCAGGAAAAGTTTTTCAAAAAGTAGCTAAAGAGGGTAACTATCTTTTTAGAAAGGCATCTTTTGAAACTGCAAAAAAAGAGGCTCAAGAAGATCTTTTCAAAGCTGCTACTAAGAAAGGTCTTCTGTATGCTACAGTAGCTGATTCTGCTTTTGCAGTATTTCAAGATGTAGAATATCAAAACATTATGTTAGATGTAGGCGCACAAGAAGAGTATTCAGCTTTGCAAACTGGTCTTAGTAGTATAATGGGCGCAGTTGGTGGTGGAGCAGCTTTGGCTGCTACTAAGTTTAAAGGTAAATCTAATTTAGTTTCAATGTCTGCAGAAGATAAAGTATCTAAAAACCTATTAGATAAATATAAAGTTCCTATGTCTAAAGCAGATTCTAAAATAATATCTAAGCAGTTAACTGTTGATGTAGAAAATTGGGCTACTAAAGTCAAAGAAGGTTCAGAAATAAGTAAGTCGGCAATGCCTGTAGACTTAGTAATAAACATTTTGTTTGGAGCAGATAGAAAAGGCGGTTTATCTAAAGCAATGAAAGACATAAATCTGCCAATGACGGATGAAAAACATGTTACAGACTATGTGACAAATGTAGCTCTTCTTTTGCCTGAACAAGAGTTGGCAAGGATTAATAAACTCATAGAACCTTTAACTGGTGTTACACTTGGGGAGTTAGCAGACAATAAATCTTTATCAGTTCAGCTAGCAAGGACCGCCTCTGATTGGGGTAGAGGTTTAAATGCTTATGGTCAAATAAAGAAAATGATTAATTCAGGATTACTTTCGTCTGACTTTAAAGTAAATGCACTTGTTGAAAATAGTGGAAAAGTAATTGATGAAGAATTGTCTGTACTTGGAAAAACTCAGGCCAGTAAGTTAGCATATGCTCAATCTGTTTGGAAAAGACTTTTAGTGTCATCTCCTCAAACAACAGCTTTAAACGTTGTAGGCTTTGGTCAATTTGCAATAGGACAAACTTTTGCTGACATACTTAATGGAGGAAGATATCTAGCACTAGGTTTAGCACAAGGTGGTAGAAATACTGATGTTGGTACAGAAACTTTAAGAAAAGGCAAAGCTCTTTTAGCGATGCAGCATCAAAAAATGTTAAACTTCATGGACCCATATACTACTCGTGATGCTTATATGGAATTTTTAGATTCTAATCCTGAAATATCTAAAAAATTAATGCAAACTATTACAGGAGGAGTTGAAGCTACCTCAGAAAAGTACAAGTTAGACCCTACTAGTAAAACATATAAAACTATTGAAGCTATTACTACAGCTATGAATCAACTTACAGGGGTTCGTATACAAGACAATTGGACAAAATCTCAGATGTATATGTCTGAACTTGATAAAGCTATTCGATTAAGTGATAATGAAGTTCTCAGGTCTGTATATGAAAATGGAACTACACTTAAACAACTCTTGCAAGATGGTAATACCAATTTAATATCAGAAGATATGGCTAATACAGCTTTAGGAACAACATTAGAATCCGTATTTTCTAAGAATTATACGGTTGCTAGACAAAACAGTGGTGTAACAGGAGAATTTTTAGCGTCAGCAGCTAAATTTGTAGAAAATCTCTCTAATACACCTTTATTGGGTACTATTCTTCCCTTCGGAAGATTTTTTAACAACGTAGTAGCTTCTTCCTATAAATGGAGTCCTCTTGCTTATGGTGGAGCAGGTATGAGGATGGCATCTAGAATTGCTAAAAGATCTAAAAAAGAAGGTGTAGACATAAATGAAACAGAAGCTTTTGCTCGTGCTACTGTAGGAACAACATTTTTGTATTCCCTTGCACAAGCAGATAAAGAAAGAGTAGAAAAAGGATTAGCTTACAATGAAATAGAAGGTGACGGTGGTACAATTATAGATGTAAAGAACACGTTTCCTTTATCTATGTATTTAGCTTTAGCAAGACATGTAAGACTTAGGTTAGATGGAGATCCTATACCTCCTGAACTTAATTTAGAAACGGCATCACAACTTGCTGTAGGTCAACTTGTGAAAGATGCTCAGTTTGGAAATGATCTACTAAATATAATGGATGTAATATCTAATGCAGGTGTAGAAGGAGCAAGAGGACCAGATTATAAAGCTTTTGGTAAATTTTCAGGAAACATTTTAGCAGGTGTAACTAGACCTTTAGATGCTGTTAATAGAACATTTGGGTATATCCTGGAGAATGATGTAGCAAAAGATGTACGTCAAGCGGAAAGTGGTGGGGCTGTTTTTACACAATCTGCTACTAAATATATGGATAATATAATAGAAGCATTTATAGGTAAGACAGAAACTTTAACAGGTGATGAGTTAAGAGTAGCTACAAGAGAAGGACAGGTGTATGATGCCAATCCTTTTGCAAGACTGTTTGGTGTAAACGTTAAACAAGGACGTACTGCTACTGAAAAAGCTTATTCAATGGCAGAAATGCACCCTTGGAAAGCTAGTGAAAGAACTAAAATGCCTACATATGATAGGTTACTTAATGAAGTTATAGCACCTTCACTAGAGAGAAATACGCAGAAACTTCTTTATTCTGAAAAGTTTAAAAAAGCTGGTCTTACAGAACGAAGGTCTATGCTGAAGAGTATGCTAAGAGAAGTAAAGAAACAATCTCGTGCTGATGTAACAGATGGAAGAAAAGGATTAGAAGGTCAACGTTTACGTCTAGCTAATCTTGCAAGCAGAAAAGGTAATAAAGAATTAAGAAGAGAGGCAATGGGTTTTATGCAAAGAAAGTATGGCATAGAAAGCCCTCTAGAAGACTTTAGCTTTACAGAGCTAGATGTATTTGTAGACTTCGTAGATCTACTAGAAGATGATTATCAGCTATAGAGCCATTTAAAGTGGGTTCACAGGCAGGTTTGGGGTTTAGATGAACTGTACCTCACGATTAAGGGTAAACGTCCTGTGAGCAAGCAAGATTTATTTAGGGGTGCTTCGGCATCCCTTTTTATTTGTGTCCAAACCTGTCAACGGCATGCTTAGTCCATAGTAGTGCAGACTGTAAATGCATAAGGCTCTGCTCTCTTTCTTGGCTGTTCCAGCATTTATTATTAATGAAATTTTCTACTTCTTTAAACTTAGATGAAACTTCTTTATTAAACTTTTCTGCTTTAATGTGCATATGCATTTTAGCCTCATTTTCAATCTTCATTTTTTTACCTCATTAGAAGTTGAAGCTTGTACCTTTAAATACTTTAATGCATTCTCTACATCTTTAATTGTATCTCCTAAAGTTCCTATACCTAAATTACAAGGAGCGCATAACCAACCTCTAAATTTTTCTGTATTATGGCAGTGATCTAAAACAGGTTTATCCTCTTTTTTTCCACAGCATTCACAATACCCTTTATATTCAGGTGCAGTTTTTCTAAGTAAATCTGCTATATCGTTTTGTTTACGAGAACATATTTTACATTTACTATCTCTGGATTCTCTATCTCCAGTAGCTCTTCTGTATAATCTAAAATATGAAAGAGGTAAAGTTTCTTTACACTTTTTACAGACTTTAGAATCTCCTAGTATTACTTTAGGTAAATTCAATAACTCTAATTGCATAATAACTTCCTTGTATGGCAGTTTATACACTTGCCAAGGTGTGAGGGTTATATAGCAGTTACAATAGTCGTAACTAATTGTGTTGTTGTGTCAACAGCAGCAAGTACAACTGTTGAAGCTAGAGTTACCTGTACTAGTCCTGTAAATATAGTTATAAGCATATTACCTCCTTTCTATGTTAGATCTACAATTTCACAGCTATCACCAGAACACGCTAGTGTCTGACTACCTGCTGTATTATCTTCTTTTTCATACTCAGCAAAACTACCCCAATCAATTTCTTTAGGCATTAAATCTAAAAGCATTTCATAGTCTCTTTTACTACAGTCCTGATAAGGTGCTTGCTGATAGGTATGCTCATTGAAGGGCAAGAAAGATACACCACTCATTTCATCAAAGTGTTCATACACAAAAGCTCCTACAGATAGCCATTCATCAGGTCTTACGTTTACAGTTATACTAGGCTTATGTTCACACCAATGCCTCTGATACGTCAACCACATTTTAAGTTGATCTAATGCAGAAACATCTTTAGTACAAATTGCACCTGAAGGTGACTTCATAGGAAAGCTAAACACTACTGTAGTGTCAGGCTTCATCACGCATGGAGCGTTAGGTATTTTCTGATCTTTCATAAACTGCGTTAATGGATCTTTAGTATCACCCCTAACAGTACGAATATAATAGGGGGAGTGACGAGGGTGGATGCCACTGCTAGATGACACAAGTTGTGATACTGTTCCAGATGGTTTAACCGTTGTAATAGCAGTAGATACAGGGATGCCAAGACGGTTAGCCCACTCAGAATTAGTGAGGATAGCAATAGAACGTAGATGCTCAAGGGTTTTCTCCAATCCAGAGTTTTGATTTGTAAGTAAAGTGTTATCCATTAACCCTGTGAGTGACACACCCAACAGGCGTTCTTCTTCTGTGTTTCGCACCCACATCTTTCGCAAGTAGGGGAACTTCGTGTAAGTAGATTGAATAGTACCCAAGATCGTAGCGATACGAACTTTTCTTTCAAGGTCTTCAATACCATCTGTTGCACGTACTACTACCTCCGTTAAATTACAAACTTGTCCATTCCGTAAAATTATTTCAGAACAAGGGTTGCAGCCGAAATCATAAGTAGCATCCCTTCTGCCATTCTTAGCAGCTTGTTTCTTAGAAGCCTCTCTGTTAAAGATACCTCTTTCACCGCTACCTGATTCAACTAAAGACATCCATTCTCGCATAAACTCTGCGCTGTCAGGCTTCACTGTGTAGCATACACTGTTATTAGCCAAGGCTCTTTGTGGTTCATTTTCCCACCAAGCACCTGACTTAGCATGTCGCATCTTATCATCTTCTAAGTTTGAGAGAGAGATCATGGCACTTCGCCTTACTCCTCCCACAACTACGACTTCACCAATCTTACACATTATGTCGTGACATTCTATAGAAGTTAGTTGCCTACCCTGTGCATTTTTAAATGTAGCTATGGTAAAGTTAAATAGATCTACAAGAGGTGCAGGACCACTGGCTCTACCTCCAAATGTTTTTAATCTAGCACCTGCAGGGCGAACTCTACTTACATCCCAAGTAGGTATCTCACCACTATACAAGAGAGCAATAAGTTGACGTAGAGATTTAGCCCAACCTTCTTTGCTATCCTTTACTACAATATTAGTTTCACTATCAAATAAAGTAGGTACTTCAGGAAGTTTTTCTATGTATTGACGCTCTACAGAGAACCCAACGCCAGTTCCACACATAAGTATATGCATTGCTTCATCAAAAGCTACAATATTATCTACAGCTAAATAAGAGCAGTTATACATAGAAATATTGTCACGCTCTGCTGCCTTTCCTGCAACCATCAATGAGCGCATACTAGGCATCACTTCTAAGCCTAAGATAGCATCTTCAATGTTATTAATATAAGTATCATTTCCTGCCAAAGGACGTACAACGTTATCCATGTAACGTGCTACTGTTTCAGACCAAGTTTCTCTGCGTCCTTCTTTGTCTAGCCAACGTGCATAACGCGACTTATGTATAAAGGTCTGATAGTCTGTAGGTAAGTAATTATCTTTTGCTTGCACAACGTTGATTTTCTTTTTATTAGTCTTCATCGGTTATCTCCTGATCCCTGTAATACACCACGTAGTTGTCTATCATCTAGTTTCTTAACATTCATTTCCGCTATAGTTTGTAAAGATCCTCCATAGAAGTTTGCAAGTGCGGCAACATAAAATAAAACGTCACCCAATTCCTGTAAGCATCCTTCCTTATCAAACATAGAGTAGTCTCTAATAGACTTTTTTAATTTCTCAGCCACTTCTCCTGCTTCACCTACAAGACCTAGTGTATTTTCTATCTGTCTATCTCTTCCTTTTGTAAGCATCTTACCTTCTACCCACTGGCTGTAGGCAGCTAAATCATTCTTAGGTATTCCATCTTCAGTAAACTTATCATAATAAGATTTATCTGATAGTTCTTGTCCGTTCATATATTTTTCTCCTTCACTATTAAGTTAGTCATTGATACATCGTCTATATCGTAAACGGTGTCAACTAGCATGTCATGTATATCTTCTGAATGAGATTCCTCATGTGATCCTAGTATGTTATTATCTTCGTCTATATCTAAATTACAAGTTACACTAAAACTTTTCTTATTCTTCATTTGTGCTTCTCCGACAGTGATTCATTCATCTTGTTTAAATACCACTGTGCCTTTTTCATATCTTCAACTGGTTTAGTCTTAAACCTGTATCTGTGTTGATACTTAATCATGTTACCGTGACAGTACGATATAAAACCATCAAGACCTAATACTTGTTTGATATAATCAATACACTCAATACCACCCATATTGTAGTGAGCAGGTTTGTTTACAGGATCATACTCAAATTTTAAATGTGCTAGGTTATCTTTTTTAGCACCTCTAACAAAAAGTTTAGTGTTTATCATATTACGCATTGCCTCTTGTTTTCGTAAATATATTTAATTTAACTACATTAGAACCTTCTTCTGTAGTATATGCTTGTTTAAGATCTTCTTGAAAAGTTTGCTCAAATAAATAGTCTCTATAGTTTTCTACGTCTTCTAATACGTCAGGGTTTTGATGTACGTAATCTAAGAAAGTAGACATAAGGGTTATGATATTTAAAAGATCATACTTTACATCACTTTCAATTTTAGTGGCTTTACCTGCCATTATTATATTTGTACTTACGTCACCTTCCCAAGTATCCTTACCTTTAGGGTATAAAGGTTTAAGTATTATTCCTACTTCATCATCTTCTAAGGTATAGCTCATTAGTCTCTCCTTACTGTTTTTAGTATTACTCTATTTGTTTTTAAACGAGTTCCTTTTTCTTTTAACCAAGCTTCAGGTATTATTCTGTGTGACCAGAGAAATCCATTTTTATCGCACCACTCACAGTAGCGAGACTTAGCACCTTTATATAACTTAGCTGATGCATTAGAAAAAACAAACCTTATATTAAGTTCTGGATGCTGTTGCTTAATTGCAACATGCTTACGTCTATCTTCAGAATCAAATAATCCTTTAGTCTCAATTATAATACCATTGTCTAACTCAAAGTCAGGAGTGTAGGTTCTATACCTAAGATCCTCCCATTCGATTTTAAGTTGCTCATACTTTACTGCCCTTTGTCGAGTAGACAGATAAGAAGCAGTCTCTTTCTCTAGACCACTTCTATATCTACGAGACACATGGCCTCTTTTAATTCTTTTGCTTTTTGGCATTCTTTTTTTCTGCTTTAAGATCTTCTTCATATGTATCAGGTTCTGGTGCAGGTTCAGGAGTAGCTAATCTAGCTATGTCACCTGCCAAAGACTGCACTTTACTTACAAGCATTTTTTGCAAATACTCATACCTATTAGCTTCCGCTTGAGTATGTTGCAATTCTTGCCAAGCCTTGTTCTGCTCTTCGTTAAAGTTATCTGTATAGTAAATGGTTTCGTCTATAGTTAGTTTAGGCATTTAGCTGCTCTCCTGCTATATGAGTGTAATATTGAATAGGTGGCTCTTTAGCTTTACTAGGTATACTAGGTCTAGCTTGCAAGCCCTTGTGACATTTAAATTTAAAGCTACAGAAAGTACAGTCTCTTGGTAGTATCTTATTACCTGTTTCTTTCTTGTAGAACGTTTCTTTAACTGGCTCAAAGCAACGCTCAAAAGGTTCATCATTATCTATGTAATCAACAGTATCCTGGATATTGTCTAGCACTTCTGCTTTATCTACAGAAGAAGCGTCTACATACTTGATCTTGCCATTTGCTTTGTTCACAACCCACCAGCCGCCTACGTCCACTCCTGCGGCCTCTGCGTAGCCCACAAGCTGTGATACATATCCGAAACCGTCACCTTTAGATAAGGTGTCAAAAGAAGCAAACTTATTGTCGTATGACCAAGGAGAAGCAGACTTAACATCGTCTAACTTTCCATCTAGAATCATGTCATACTCGCCTTTGATTTCCTTTCCGTCTTTAAGTTTAAGAGTAACATTTTCATTGTCTTGAAAATCTACTTTAGCTTGTCTAAGAATGCCTTTGAATACAGCTTCTACTATATCGCCTAGCATCATGTTCATCATAAAATGTGCAGGTAGTGGCTCTTTACCCTCTGGATCATTCTTATCAAACCATAGCTGGCACTTGGGTCTACCTATGTTAGACATTCTAAGTCTAAACTTATCTCTAGGACCACTATCAAATTGCTTCATTAAAGCAGCTTTAACATCTGAGGCAACTAAGTCAGCCACCTCAGATGAAAATGAAGTTTTACCTGCAACAGCATCTTGAAAGAATTTATATACTTTAAGTTCTGCAGGATGGTTCATTATACGGCCTCTACATCAACAATAGACCCTACAATATCTGCGTCTTCTTTAGACAGACCCTTATCAGACTTTTCATTATACTTATCCAGTATCTTACCATTGGTATACTGAACAACTTCTAAAAAGTTAGACAAGGTTGTATTGTCTGAATCTTGCAAATCAATTTTAGAACCTAGTTCTGTATCTAAGTATCCGTAGTCATTGCCGTTAGGCAGTGTACCTGTAAGAGACTTTAAAGTTATCTCTGACATAATAGGAAGTAGGTTCTGCTTTGATAAAGACTTTAAACTTTTATCTAAGTTCTTAATAGATGTATTATTCTTTAAGTCATAGATAAATGGAACGTCTACATAGATGTCTTTAACTGGCTCACCATGTGAATCTAGGGCGTTGCCAATACTTATAGTACCCATAACAACTCTCGTTCTTTTTACAGAACGAACAATGTCTTTAGTTGCTTCAGGTAAAGCATCCCAATCTTTAATGTACCCTGCTGGTCTACCAAGATTAAAACCGCCTGTGCTATCTTGTAGATCCTGATTTACATTCTGAGAAAGAACAGACTTTTCCATGTCGTTATGTTCACTGTTCCAACGTGTCCACTGTTCGCGTTGAAGGAACACACGTATAGAAACAGTTTCCGCATAAACAGAAACATCTTCTGATACTTTTAAACAGAAAGTGCCTACAGGTAACACATCCATACGCATCTTCTTTCCACCCATTTCTACTTCAGACTTTAAAGAAGTTTGAATTTGAGTGAGCCTAGCAAGTGTAGGGCCACTAGAAGTATTAGCAGAAGGGCTACTTACTCCCATTAGGTGTTCAATAGATTCACCACGTTCTGTGGCAATACTTAACTCTGTACTCATTTTATATCCTTTCGATATGAGTTCAATGAACTTATAGTTATAGCGTCAAACGTCCTTTACGTCAAGCCAATTCGGACCTATTTTTGCTTCTAATAGAAGCGGAACGTTCATAGTTACATTATAAGTCTTTGCTATCAAGTCATTAAGACCTGCATTCATACTAGAAATAATTTCTAATACTTTTTCTTCTTCTTCAGGATGAACATCTATAACTGTTGAGTCGTGAACTGTGTTAACTAAACAGGAATTTAATTTAGATAGACGCTCTTCCATTTCCATTAATACTACAGGAACAATGCACCCTGTGCTGAAACCTTGAACAGGGTAATTCTTTATCATAGTGAAGTTTGTTACACCTCCATTCTTTCTTCTTTCTACGTTAGGAAAGGCATACTCTCTGCCTGATGGGGTAGTTATCTTATTAAACCGCAATGCTTCATTAGCTAATTCATTATGCCAATCAGCTATACCTTCATACTTCTCATTAAAGTGTGTGTAGTACGCAGCTTCAGCTTTGCTCCTGCCATAACCACTGGCTCCGAAAAGTGGAGCAAAAGTATGTGCCTTTCCTTCTTGGCGAGTAGTAGGCTGACCTGCATCAGAAATAACTTTAGCTGTATAGCTGTGTACATCAAATCCAGTTTCTATTTCTTCCATTGCTTTCTTGTCCTGTGACAGGAATGCAGCAACTCTAAACTCTAATTGTGCAAAGTCAGCTTCACATATTTTCCCATCTTTCCAACGACTTATAAACACTTTCTTAACTGGAAATGTACCTCCTCTTGGCATGTTCTGCATGTTAGGATTACGTCCAGAGAACCTACCTGTTGCTGTAATGTGCTGTGTAAGTGATGCGTGTAGGAAGCCATCCTTTTTAGTGAACACATCTATTCCTTCCACAAAGCTAGACAGATAGCTGCTGATTGCACTGTGACGTTTAAGCTTAGTTAAGAATGTCAAAGCCTTATCCATCTTTTTATTTTTAGCAGTTGCCATCAAAGCTTCTAAGTTATCCTTTCCTGTACTAAATCCATTAGCACTAATCCACTTCGCGCTGGGCGCAGCAAAGCCAAGTCCAGCTAATTGATTTGTTTCTTTAAGGCCGTAGCCACGAGAGTTACACTCCTTACATTTATTAGGCTTTGCATACAAAGTTCCATCTTTCCTTACCTTGCGTACAAACCCTTTGCCTTTGCAGATAGGGCAGGTAAAAGCATTAGTCTTTCTTATAAGTTTACTGTTAGCATCGACTGCTGACTTAAACTCTTCTATGCCTTTAGTGTGTTCAAACAATCCTGCCCACTCTTTTCTTTCATTAATTCTTCTAGAGAAGACAACTTCAGATAGTTGCAAGGGGCTGTTTAAGTTTATAGGAGTATCACCCATATAGCTTCTTACATCACCTTGCAAACTATCTTCTAAGTCAGCCTTTTCTTCTTCAAACTCCTTACGAACTAAGTTTAAGGCTCCTCTATCCACCCTGATTCCTGAGCCGTGGATTCTTGTGAGGGTTCTACAGACTCTGAAGGTGGTGTCTCTTGTGGTGACAAGACCTCTTGAGCTTTGTTCACTATAGTCTCTTTCGATGGAATGGTACAATTCACCAGTAGTAAGCAAGTCGCACCTAAGATAATGCTCAAGTTCACTGAGGGGTATTTCATTTGTATTATATCCTTCTTTAAAATAACGCTTTAAGGTATCATCCTTTTGTACGTTTAGGTTTCTACGCTCTGCACAAGCCGCAAGACTTAGCAGATCTTTTTGTCCACGTAACAAGACGTATTCAGCTAACATCGTGTCGTATATAGCACCATCATATTTGAAGCCACATTCCCATAACCACATTAAGTCATGCTGTGCATTGTGCATTATAAGTAACGTTGTATTGTCCAGCACTTGTTGTATAAACTTTGCGCCAGCACCTGAAGTGTCTTGTTTTTCAACGTGATCTAAATTTATTAAGTGTAGCTCACTTACGTTGTCTACATTCATCATACCCACTTGTACTAAAAAGTTAGTTTCTTCAAATGGGTCTAGGTGTAACTTACCTCCTCTGTTTGTTGTTGTGTTTTCTACGTCTAAAACTAATTTCATTTATCTCTCCTACGCTGTGTATAAAGACCTTCCACCGTCTAGTTCACAATGTATAACTCCATGCCAACCACCTTTAAGCTTATTCTTTGCAACATTCAAGTGCCTTTGTGTATCTTGTTCTTCTGAACCTTCTACAAGTGGGTTCTTAGAAATCAAAACCATAAGATCTGCTTCTGCTGCTTTACCTGTCTTAGACCCTTCCATCATAGATTGATCTACATATACTTTACCTTCTGCTACGGCACTTAGTTGAGACATCCATACAACACAACACTTATACTCTTTAGCTATATTACGTGCATAGATTGCCGCATCTTTAAGATAAACATCTGATTTGTCAGTGTTCTTAGTAGCAAACTTATCTCCCATATCCAGGATTAGTATGTCAGGCTTCTCTTGTTTAACTACAGACTCCACCCACATCAGATCTTTATTGGTGCTATCTTTAACTCTTATATTCTTTCTTACAGGTTCGTACCTAGACTTAGCAAGGGCTACATTAGCTTTGACTTCTTCCATTGTCATGTTGGCTGCTGCACTCAAATATCGTGCTGCTACTCGTTCATAAGCTTCCTCATTACACATAATTACACACTTAGCACCTTGTTTAGCCCAACCATCAGGACCAGCCACTAGTGATGCATGGAAAGAAGTTTTACCTGTGTTAGGTCTTGCTCCAACTAGAACCAAATGTCCTCCTGAAACTCCTTCTATCTTTCTGCGTAGACTAGGAATATTAAACTTCCACTGCGTCTGTAATTCATTAGCTTCTAATATAGCTTCTATACTCATGTCTTCCCACTCAGTAATTACTTTAGGAGTAAAGTCATCGTTAAATTCTTCATTAAGTCTACGTAAAGGCTCCATACTCTTTTGAGTGCCATTAACAAATTCAAAACCTAAGTTGGCTACACGTTCTCCTACCCACTGTTGATATAATGTTCCTATAACTTCCATTGCAATATCTTCTTTTATAGGAACCTCTTTATCTAACTTACGAAAAAGATCTGTGTAGGCTGCTCTGTTAGCCGTAGTCATAGTTTGGTTTTGTGTATAAAATAAAGCCTCTACATCTGATACAGTAAGATCGCCTGTAAACTCCGACATTGCTTTGTCCATAGTTTCTTTGATCTTCCTTATATCTTTAGTAAAGATTTCGGGTTTACAACGTTTGCCTTGATGTAAGTCGTAAAACTCACGGTTCAGTAACGTTTTAAGTAGTGCTAGTTCCATCATCTTTTGTTTCTCCTTTATTATTTATTTTGCTTCGATCTAAAGAAGCCCTTCTCTCTACTTTACTCATAGGCATAATGTAAGGTACTACCCTTCCAGTGTTCCAAAGTTTTGCGTGTGCAGCAGCCTCTTCTTTAGTCTCAAATAAAAGAGGAGCATCGTGTACAGTAAAAGGATTCTTACCTGTAACATAACACCATTCACCAGTATCAATCTCTATATGTATTGCGTACATTCTCTTCTATTCCTTCTAAGTTTATTTCTAGGCAAGTGATGCCTATTCCGTTGTGTGATTTCATAACTTCTGCTTTCTTTAACTGTTCATAACATTCTACTTTTTTGTAATAAGTAGCTAGGTGTATATGATCCAAGGAATGCCCTGAAATCAATTGTACCCACATTAATACCCATACCATTATAAAACTCCTTCAAGTTTATCTAAGTCTGTTTGTAATTTATATTTAATATCATCATCTAATCTAATAGCAGTAGTTTTTATTCCTGTCCACGCTTCTACCTCTCTTTTGTATTGTATAGTTTTTTGTGCAGCATCAGGATCTAGTGCTATTACTACGTGCTTAAACCTCCCTATTACATCATAATGTTTGTCTGTAAGGCTTGTGCCAAGTATTGCAAGACTGCTAATTCCTGGAAATATTTGTGCTGCTATTTCTGCGGAGGTGCAATCCTCTACTAAAAGTAATGTGTGCATAGTGTCTCCACAGGTAATCAGGTAGTAATCAGCCTTTCCACTATACCTATACCACTTAGGTACGGCTCCTCCTACGGATCTACCATTCATATCTATAATCTTACCCTTGTAATAAATAGGAAATACAACCCTTTCATCCTTTACATCATAGAGAAGTCTTGATGACCACAGGCCCCACTTTTCTTTAAAGTCGTGAAACTTTGTATGCTCTGGTGTGGGCTGTACCACATATTCTGGTATTTCCATAGTGTCTGGTTCCTTCTTAGGTTGTTCTGCCTGTTTCTGCATTAATAATTTAATTTCTGCTGCTGTTAAATCAACGTGATAGTTTCCTCTAACATCACAGTTAAGTTTATAACAGTTATACTTTATAGTACCCATTTCTTTAGTTACAGTAAAAGTATTCCTACTGTTACAAGAAGGGCAGTTAGACCTCCTACTCTCGCCATCATTAAGGTCTAAGCTATCTAAATATTCTCTAATGTTCATTCTGTTTGCCGTTTAGATAAAGCATTAGTTGCACCTTTAAGTGTGTTAACTAAGTAAGGCTTCATACTAGCTACATTCTTGTGTGCCGATACTTGCATAATATTAGATGCATCAGCACCACCTTCAAGCATTTCTGTGATTGCTGTACGTCTAAGATCCATTGCAGTCAGGTAAGCAGGTAGACCAGCTAGATTAAGGACTTCATTTACAAGAGGCGAAATATCATTTTTAGTGTAAGCTTTTGGCTTGCTTGATATAGGCATTGTACGAGGGGCAACATAGGGAGTCATTAAACCGTAGTGGTCATTCTGTTGCATCAACATTTTTGATAAGCCCTCACCTATAGGCAGGTGTACCTCTGCATTACGTTTACTCTGCACAAAGCTAACTTGTCTATTAGGTATGTCTACTTGCTCCCACTTTAAAAGCCGCATGTCTCCTACTCTCTGCGCCCAATCGTATGCCATGTGAACAATCAAACCTATACTTCTATATTTAAAATCAGAGTAAGCTACATTTAAAAATGTTTTTACTTGTTTTTCTGTCCACCTAACTCTTCTTACATCAGAGGATGTCGTATCAATTAGTTTAATAGGATCATACTTCATAACATCAAATCGCATAGAGTGTTTCCAAGCTACACTAAGTGCAGCCTTACGATAGTTAGCAGTCCTTACACCTACACGTAGCCATTGATCATATGCATCTTGGCAAGCCCTTACAGTTAAATCTTCTATAGTAAAATTAGATAAGTACTTATTACCTATTTTTGTAGACTGCACTTCCTTCAGATGATTCTCATAATCTTTTTGTGTAGAACCTTTGAGTTTACAAAAGGCACTGCTATTTAAATAGTACTTGATTATATCTTTAACTTTTTTCATTTTTCTAACCTTAAAGCAAACCAAGATACAGGAAATAGTTCCATCATCTTTTCGCAGATTTGATTGGCTACCAGCCTAGTCTCTAGCTGTGTGTCTCCTGCACATCTAAGGTTACACATGTCAGCAAAAGCATCAAGACTACCTGACCAGTACCATTCAGTCATTGTGGACTGTGGTAGTATCATACGTGCCTGTTCAGGACACACACCCAATTCTAGTAGCAACTTATAACGTGCAAAAGTATCGTCATACAAATCTTCAACAATATCGTCTGATATAAATACAATACCATCACTACCTTGCTTCTTGTCTTTTGCTTTACCTCGCCACTCTTTAGGGTCAAAGAACTCAGGCTCACTGTCTACATACCTACGACTGATCTCATTCCAGCGTAAGAACTTATGCTTGACTAGCTGTCGAGCAACAAAGATAGGAGCCTTGACATGAAAGGATGCAAAGCAATGACCAAAGGGTGAGGTGTGTTTATGTTCAGCTAAATAGTGTACCAGCTTACGATCTTTCTCCTTCAATACAAACTGACCTGCTGCATTGTTGTAGCCAAGCTGGTATATTGGGTCTTTCCATTTTGATTCTTTTGCAAAGCTAACCCTTGCTGCATTTACTACAGTTAAGTCATTACCCATGTGATCTTTGTAGGTTACTTCAATCATTTTCTTTTGCTCCCCTCTGTAAAGATAAACCTTTTCTCAGATGTGACTTTGCTTCTGTCAAATCTCCTTGCTGAAGTTTATCTAAAGCCCAAGCAAAGTATGAACTCGCAAGCTCCTCATTACCTTCAGTTATAGACTCTGATGCTTGATCCATTGCTTCTGAAAGTTTTCTTGCCCCTGATACATGAGGATCTTGTACTTGGTTCTGTTGTAAAAAGGCAATAAGTTTAGGCTTATCTGTAGGTACGTCTAGACAAATCCAGCCGTACCCTTCCTTTCCACCTAAGTTTTTTCTAGCATCAGCCTGAGTACCAGCCCAGCCGCCTTTGTTGTTTGTATAAAGTTTCACTATTTCTCTCCTATTTCATCTGCTTGTAATAATATACTGTTAGGTAAACTAAGCCCACCGCATAGGCTATACCAAATAAAGCCATTATGCTGCTCCCATTCTATAGTCTATCATTAATGATATATCTTTTTTAATTCTACCGTTAGATGGCGTCCTTTTAATAGGCTTACCACTGGCAGATAACTCCCCTATAACTGTGTTGTTTACTGTCCTAAAGCAAACATAACTATATGGATCATGTTCTGTAATACGTTTGTGCATCAGCATAGCTTCTTTAGCACTGAATACTGTAGTGATAAATTCTTCATTACCACCTAACATTTTATATACTTTTATTGCTTTACTCTTGTCCATCTTCTTCTCCCTCTGCTAAAAGTGTTTCAATTAAGTTAAGTAAACCTTCTCTTTGTTCACATTGAGGCATTGTGCAAAGCCAATCATATTGTTTACGCAAATCTTTAAGGTTAATGTTTAGATCTATGTTCATTATATTCTCTCCATTTCTACTTTTATATTTTTTATCTTACCGTAAGTTATAACTAACTCATTTGCTTCTGCAAGTGTATAAACAGAATGATAACAAATATGTGTCCTGGAAGACACACTATACAAATTAACTCTATAATTAAATCTCATTTGTAATCACCTTAAATTTGTAGCTGTGTCTAAATTCTTTATAGGATCATTTATTAGATCATCAGGACGTTTTAACGTAGCTATTTTTTCTTCTATATCAAATATCTTTCTAGATACTGCAAATAGTTCCTCTTCTAGTTTATCTCTTTCACGTTCTAAGTTTTCTATTTCACCACACATACTCATTAGAATGGAACCTTTCCGTTTGCATCTCTAGGATCTACATAAAATCCTTTTTCTAGGTAATCATATTTATAGGTCTTTAACATTTTTTTGTACCCTTCTACTGGTTTAAGTATTCCAATATCTGTTAAGTGTGCAATCAATTCTCGTGACTTTTGTAAGTTACAATTGTCCATAGTTTATCTTCTCCTTTTTCTTTTCTTTCTGTAATTACTTTGTAGCATTTCTAAATATTTACGTTCAGCTATTTTTTTATTTGTAGTTATAATTAATACATAACCTAACTTGTCATAGACTATATAGTTTTTTCTCCATTGCCTAATCAAAACTACTTACCTTATATTCCAGGTGTTGTAAAAATATCACACTTTCCAGGATCTATCAATCCATCCTCATTATGGTATGCCCACCCTTCTTATTAGGCAGTGCTACGAATGCATAGGGATAGATATACCCAACGCCATCCTGAGTATTGATTAGGAAGTAAGGCTCAAGGTCTTCATCACCTTCAGATACATACTTACCATCTAAGCCTACCTTGCCATCCATAGGATAAGGATCACCACCAGCCGACTGATTATACTTCAGAGTAAAGAACTCTTTTATGTTAGCAATCGGATCAGGTTTTAATCTATTGTTCCATTCAATAAACCACATGATTAGTATTCCATTAGAGTCTATTAATTGGTTCCATTGATTTTTAGTAAAATCTAATGCTTTGTTTGTTGTAAAAGTTTTATGCATTGTCTCTCTCCTTTGTGTATTCTTTTGCATAATCGTGAGCAGCTTCAATTATATCTGCCAAACCTCTAGGGCCTATGTAGTGAAAGTATCTTTGTGGATTCTCATATTGTGCCATGTTTTTAGGCTTCAAATATATAGGCTTTCCTTTTTTATTAAACAGGGCAACCTCACAGAAAGTATCCGCAGAATATTGTCCTATAGATAATGTTAAGAAATCATTAATAGGTAACTTAATAGTATTAATGTGTTGGTTAACACTATGTATATTAATTGGATCTAACAATTTTTCACCTAGAAAATCTACCATTTACTTATCCTCCTTTTGTTTATCTTTGTGTGTCTCTATTATACTTACATTTTTTCTTTCGTCTATGTCTTCTAATATTTTGCCCCATTGAGCATCAAGACTATCAACATGACCGCCTATTTTTTTAGACATTAGTATCTGCCTTATCTTGCGTATAGCATCAGGTGATATCATTACTTGTAAAGTCTTGTAATCTTCCATTATGCATCCTCCTTTAAATATTTTAATATAGTCTTGTGATGTACTCCTAACTCCCTACCTAAAGCCCTAGCACCAAACTGTTTATCTCTAGGCACATACTTTACTTTAACATAGGCAGCTTGCTGCTCTGTAAGTCTAGCGAGTAGACTGTCACACCCCTTCGCAGGTCTATTACCTAGCACATGCACAGAGTGTAGAGAGTTTTCGCTAGATGTAGACCACTCCAAGTTGTGAACAGTATTGTTGTGTTTGTCACCGTTTTTATGGTTTACCTCTAGTTTATTCTCTGGATTAGGTAAGAAAGCCCTAGCTACTAATCTGTGTACTCTCTCAGCTAGACACTTACCTTTGCGCCCACCTATCTTAGTAGATAAGGCTAGGTATCCTGTTTGAAGCTTAGATGGCACTTTTATACCTCCTTTTGTACCTATACTAGGCTTAGACCTAATACGCCCAAGAGTAGATACTTCAAATCTACTAACCCAAATATCATTTTGTTCTGGTGTTAGCTTGTGTAATAAATCTGGTACTGGTTTCCATGTTTCTTGCATTACACTGTCTCCTCTATGAATGCGAATCCACCGCCATTACCTTCTTCATCTTGCGATAGGATTAAGTTAAATTTCTGTCCACTAAAGTTGCTACTGTTAGGCATTTGTACTACTAGTACAGGCCAATCATTTAGTGCGTCTTCATCCTTCTCCATGTAAAAGTCTACAATCTTACAGCCTACTAGCTGACCAAAATGTTTCTGATATGCGTCACTCATTTTATTTACTCCACTCTATCATGTATTGGTAGCGCACCATAAAAATGATGTCCTAACATTTCATCTACTTTTGCAGTCATTCTTGAGTCACTAGTAGCTGCGTAATTACCGCCAAACATAGTCCAACTGCCTTTATCTAACTCTTCAGTTGGAACAATTTTAACTATCTTACCCATGCCTATGCCAAAGTCTTTCGTAACTAATTGTGCAGCAGGATATTTATCGCAAGGCTCAAACGGCCCATCACAGTTAGTGATGCATAAACCTTTAACACCTTCTCTAGCTGATACTCCATCGTTGGTGCAGTCACCTAAATCCCACTTGTGTATGTATACTATCATTCCCATTTTATAATACTCCTTCTGTTTCTAGTCTCTCGTTAATTGCTTCTTGAACTGATTGTATTTGTTCACCTTCGCTGTCAAAAACTGTTACCATTAAGTGATGGTCATTGTCTATTACTTTATTAGCATCGTGTACCGCTATCGCAAAGCCACGAGGCGTAGCACTACGTATATCTTTGGTACGTTGCGACTTACCGCCAAGCTTTAGATGTTGGGTGCTGTAGCCATCAGGTTTACCAACCGATACTTTCTGAGGCATCACAAAGCCGCCGCCTGTCCACAAGCAAGTCTTTTTTGTGTATGCATCCATTGGTGCAATGTATTCAGGCCAACGTGGGTGGTTTGCCTCAGAGTATGCAATGTAACCGCCATATTCATAAGGGTGAAAATAATAATCAGGTTTACGCCAAAGTGTAGCTAATACTGAAACAGGGTTTTCAATAAAGTATGGTATGTCCATGCTATCAAATAACTTAGCACACCACATGGCATAGCTTACCGCCTCAGTCTGAAAACTAGGATTTTTCTCTGCCTTACTTTTGAAGTGTGCTGCTCCACTGACTGCCATATCGGTACAGACACAATACGCCATACCGAAAACTACGGGTGGCCCACCATCCATTTGACGGGTGTAGAAATCATCATGTATTTGGTTCAAAGAATTGTGATCGTGTAGATCTGCTTTTAAGTATGCAATAGATCCACCACCAGCAAAAAATTGTGTAGAGTCAAAACATGGTTCAGTGTGTGGGTGCTGTATGTCATAGGCATAACACTCATAGCCATCATTAGCCCAAGGTTTTAAAGCTTCGCCTGTGAAGTCATAAAGCGAAATTACAATACCTTTAGGCTTGCCGTTCCAATTATGCCAAACTCCGTTATTTTCTGTACTAGATTGCTGCATTTTTCTCTCTCTCTCTGTTTTCTAGTGTTTAATTATTTAGTTGTACTTTAATAGGATACTATATTCTACTCTCAAATAACCCCGACAACGCCAAGGATACTCTTTTCAATATATAGCACCCAATAAAAGTACAACCAAAAATTAAACCTCCTTTCAATTAACCTGCAAACTTGTAAAATCTATTGCCAGATTTCCAGTTTTTCTTGTGCTGAACGTAGCGACTTGTAAGGGGCGTATGGAAGCCATAAGTAGACCTTCCACAAGTAAAACCCCAACCAAACAAACCCCAAAACCGCAATTGCGTTACAACCTTTCTATTTTGCGGTTGGCGATGCCTAACAAGTCCAGTTAAATTAAATGTTTCTACACCTCCTATTCTTTTTCCATTTATAATTTTGTCTTTCTTTATGGCAAAGCGATAACGAAAACCATTTGTACCATCTTTTAAATCAAACTTTTTATAAATTATGTAATTGTCTAAATATTTAGCCATTTTGGTTTTTCCCTTTTTTTAAAATTAAACTCTAATTAGTGAAGTAAACAATTATTCCAATAATGCAAACTAAAATTAAAGATTGGATTAATAAACTTGTGATTAGTACCATTTTTGCAACACCTCTTATTTGAAATTACCAATATTTACTTTGAAAAAATCGCGTTTTGATTGCTCTAACATTTTTAAACCATCCCTATAAA
>MDTC01163274.1_pt1 | contig 35428 bp, 37 predicted proteins | sample 811181 | NCBI WGS metagenome assembly MDTC01 (sample SAMN05326644, study PRJNA326480) | marine metagenome | isolation source: seawater | place: Pacific Ocean: North | collected 2011
ATTTTAGATAAATAAACTTTCATATTTTAATTTATTCTAGATCTATTTATTAATAGTATTAAGATAACCAAATAATTATTATGAAAAAAGTTTTGATTACAGGAATTTCTGGACAAGACGGTATATTTTTGACGTCTAAATTATTAAATAAAAAAAAGTATAGAGTTTTCGGAGTTTCCAGAAGTTCTGAAGAAAAATTTATAGAAAAATTAAGTACCTTAAACCATGAAAATTTTGATAACTTAAAACTTTATAATATAAATCAGTTTGATCAACAATCAGTTGACAGTATGTTTGATGAAGTTAAACCAAACATAATTTTTAACTTAAGCGGCCCAAGTTCTGTTTACAATTCTTTAAATGATAACAATTTAAGTAAAAATAATATTATAAAAATCTTTGATAATTTGATAAATTCTAGTTTTAAACTTGACCATTTTCCAAAATTCTTTCAGGCCTCTTCATCAGAAATGTATGGATTGAATAATAAAGAAATTCTTTCAGAAAATGATGAATTCTCGCCCAACTCACCTTATGCAGAGGGAAAATATCATATTCACAAAAAAATTATTGAAATGAATAAAAACAAAGGACTTGATATAAAATCTGGAATTATGTTTAATCATGAGTCAGAATTTAGATCCGATGATTATCTGTTTATGAAAATCATAAACTTTGCTTTGAATGCAAAGAAGGGACAAACTCTCGAAGTTGGTAGTCTTAAATATATCAGAGACTGGAGTTTTGCAAGTGATATAGTAGATGCAATGTATGATATTACATTACATGGAAAGAGTGATATTTATTGTATTGGAAGCGGTCAAGGCAATACAATTGAAGAATTGGCTTCAATAATATTTGAAAAGTGTAATTTAAACTATAAAGAGTTCATTAGAGAAAATAAGGATATTCTGAGAAAAAATGACCCTCAAACAAGAATCTGTAATCCTAAAAAAATCAATGACGAATTTGGATGGGCGCCTTCGATTTCTTTTGAAGAATTAGTTCATAGATGCATCAATAAAAAATTTAATTAGCTATTGGTGTAATATTATTTTTTACGCATTCGAAATAATACTTTTGTTCATTTTTTTTGTAAGTTGAAATATTGTTTGATGTATTTAGTAAATACAAAACCTTATTTAACCTTGCTAATTTTATATTTTTTCTTAACAGGTCATTATAAAGTTTAAAATCTTGAGCAAAGTAAAAGTTTTCATCATAACCACCAACATTATCTAATATTTTTTTTTCTAAAAATATTGTTCCGTGTATGTGAGGATTCTTATACTTGAAAAGCAGCTTATCAGGTAAATAAAAACTTAGTCCTGGAATTTTCTTGCTACCTTCAATCCTCATTGCGCGTGTAGAACAAAACTGCAGTTTCTTAGTTTCAAGATAATTTTTTTGAATTTTAAATCTTTCTTTTAGCGAAACATCATCAGCGTCTTGTCTTGCAATGAACCTTCCTCTAGATTTATCTAGAAGAATATTTAATGATTTTGTTAAACCTAAATTTGATTTATTTTCAAATAATCTTAATCTTTTATCATCAAATTGTTTTATTTTTTTTAATGTCATATCATTAGATGCATCATCAATTATCAAAAGTTCGAAATCAGTATGTGATTGATTAAGAATACTTTTTATGGAGCTTTCAATACTATTTTGATTGTTATAAGTTGAAAGTAAAACAGAGATTTCTGGACTGTTTTTAATAATCATTAAAAACCTTCTTGTAATTATTTAAAATAGCATCTTCACCTAACTTTCTATTTGTAAAAGATACTACTTGACTACTTAGTAGTTTTAACAAATTTAAATCTTTAAGCATTAAAAATTTCTCGTTAGCATTAAAGTAATCAAATTGCTTAAAAGAAAGTGGATAACCGTTCGGAAAATATTCAGAAATTCCCCCAAAATCCGGATAAATAGATGGAACCCCTAAAGCTGAAGCCTCATTTAAAAGTCTTGGCTGTCCTTCATACATTTTTGTAAAAGTTACAACTGCCCTTGAATTAGAAATTAACTCTAAAGTTTTAAAATTATTCAAAACTCCTATATATTCAATTTTTTTATTTCGACATGAAACCATCGTGTCCTTCAATGGGCCATCTCCTACGACTTTTAATGTGAGATTACTATCTTGAAAGATTTCGAATGTATTAATAAGTTCATTTAGACCTTTTGAATCTGTTAGTGAACCTGCATAAATTATATAATTTGAATTTGGATCATATACGTTTATTTTTTGCTCATTAACAAGTACAGGATTATGAATAATTGATACCTTTTCTTCAGGTACCCCATATTCAATTATTTTTTCTAAATGAAATTTATTTAAAACTAATATAGCTAGATTGTTGTTAATTAAAATTTTGAAATACTTTTTACCATATAAAATCATAAAAAATGACTTTATATATGAATCAGTAAAGTACTTATTAAAAAATCCTTTTCTGCTATAACCGCACATTGGGCATTGTATAAAGTTCTTCAAATGATTATGTCTTTTAAAATATCTTGAACATTCATATCTAAAGTTGTGAATTTTTAAAATGGTTTTTATATTGTTTTTTTGCAAAATTTTAAATATTCCTAAATTTGCAGTGAACCAAGTATTATGAACGTAGACAAAATCTGGTTGAAACATTTTAAGTTTACGCTTCAGAAGTTTATTTGAACTTAAGTTATTGCTTGAAAATAAATAGAAGAAACTTAAAAATTTTAGCTTTTTTGAATTGTCAAACTCCAAATATTCTATTTCGTATTCTTTTTTTAAAATTTCTATTTCATCAAGAATATTGGAATCTTCTCCACCAAAAATTCTATACTTGTTGTGAATTACTAAAATTTTTTGCATTTTTGTTCAGACATCTAATCATTAGAATAGTATAAATCTATTTTCTTTCATTTTGTAAATTCTCAACATAGAATATATGTGTATGGACAATTTAAATACAATATTTTTTGTATGTATGTCAAAAAACTGTTTTAATAATTTACAAAAAAATATAAATTTTTTACTTCAATTTAAAGAAAAAACAAAATTTGATGTAAAAATTTTTATTGTTGATTCTGACTCTGACGATGGCACAAAAGAATATTCCTTAAATTTAGAAAGAAAATTACTAATAGATAAATTTATTGAAATAGATAATCTTGAAAAAAATTACTTATCAAGAATAGAAAGATTAACTATATGTAGAAATAATTCTTTATTAGAAATTAAAGAATATGATTTAAACCAAATAATTTATGTTCCTATTGATTCAGATATTTTTATATTTGAACATACAAGCTTTGATGATATTGAAAATATAATTGATCAATTAGTCGAAAATAAAGATTGGGATGGGATTTTTCCATTTTCAATTCCATATTATTATGACATTTTTGCACTCAGAAAGGCTGGTTGGGTAGAAGAAAATAACTTGCTAAAGGCTAAAGAATGGAAACAGAAAATAAAATTTGGAACTTTTTTTATTAATTATTTTTACATCTTTAGGAAACAAGTCAGCAAAAACTATTTTAACCAAGACACGATAAAAGTTAATAGTGCTTTTGGTGGAATAGGAATCTATAAAATTAAACATATTCAAAATTTAAAGTATAAATATTTACCAGATTTTCAAAATATAGATTTTGTTTCTGAACATATAAACTTTAATTTAAATTTTAAAAACCTTTTTGTTTTAAAAAATTGGAATATTCCAGCTCCAAATGAATATATTTACTTTAAAAACTGGAACTTTAAAGATAAGTTAATATATATTTTGAAAACAATAAATAACGATTTTAAAAATTAATTATTTTATATAGTTTCTTCCATCACCATGAAGACTGTCATAATAAACCAATGGTTCGTTGACAAAAATACTATCTGTAAGCTGTTGCAACCCAAGCCAGCAATCATAATCAGCCCAAAGCGGAAGCCCTCTAAATCCCCCTAAAATCTCAAAAATTTTCTTTTCCACAATAACGCTTGAAGTTATAAAACAATTGTGTATTAATGTAAATTCATAATCCCAAATTTTAGGTAATTTATTTTTTTTAATAAATTTTGTTTTCCTATAGATATATTTAATATCCTTAATGTAATGTTCAGATATATAAAGAGGGTATTTAGATTCAGGATGGTATACTCCATCTCCAATAAACGCCTCGGTAGATGATAACCCTAAATTATGAAAAGACATTTCCTCAAGTTGTCTTTCAAGTTTTTCTTCTAACCAAATATCATCATCATCTAAAAAAGCGAGAAGGTCTCCATTAGCTTTACTGGTACCAAAATTCCTAATACTTCCAGGACCAAAACCATTAATCATTTTTTGATTTTGTTTCAAGTTAACAATATGAACCTTTGAACCAAGGTCAATATCTTGATACCTTTTATCGGTTGAACCATCATTAACTACAATTATTTCGTAATTTTTGTATGTTTGTTTATTTACACTACTAATAGCATTTTCTAAATAATCAAAACGATTGTAACTAGGAATTATTACTGACACCAGTGGATTGTTTTTAGGAGTATATTTTATTTTATTTTTAATATTTTTTTTCATAGATTCCTAAACCATTAAATCTTTATATACCAACTTTCAAATTGAGATAATTCTTCAAATACCTTTTTAAAACCATTTCTTAATATTGTTTCATCAATTAATTTTTTGTTTTCAGTATTGTTATGTTCAATAGTTATACACCCAATATTAAATTTTGAGAAATCGAAGTTCTTCAAAATCGCATACTCACTTCCCTCCGTATCAATAGAAAGATAGTCAATGTTTTTTGGAGAGTTATGATCTATCAATAATTGTTCTAGCGACACAGTCTCTACTTCATAATTAGAAATATTATTTTTTCTTTTATTTTTGTGTAAATCGTTTGATTTAAACATCTCAATAGTTGAGAACTCTGAATCATTTGCTTCTGTAAAAGTAACGTATCTACCACTCTCATCAAGAACACATCTAAAATCTATATTGCATTTCCTCATCTCTTTAAGATCTTTGTGCCATGTTATTGCTGGTTCTACTAATAATCCATCCCAATTAAATATATTTTCTAGGATAAAAGTATTTGATAAATAAACTCCATTCGCAGCTCCAATTTCAACAAAATATCCTTTTTTTTTCATATTTAATTGATTTAATACAAACAAATCCTGATTTATCTGAGATGTAGATTTATCAATATTATTAAGCAAAAATAAAGCTTCGTCATGTTTAAAATTCCTTATAAGGAAATCTAGTTTTGAATTATTAATCTTAAGATTATTTATTTCAATTTGCTGCTTCAATGAACTTTTGTAAGGTGAAACTCTTAATCCAAGCTTTTTAAAAATTGAATAAATTAATTTTTTCATAGTAAAACTATACTTTTTATAAGCTTAATTATAGGCGTTAATATATGACTAAAGAAAAAGTTAAATTAATTACAAAATATAAAAAGTAGATCATGAAAATTTATTTATTAACCTATGGTGACAATGGCTTTTATTTATCAAAAAAACACTTGGTACACTTGGCAGAACAAAGTGGTCTATTTTACAAAGTTGTATCAATGGGGCCTAAAGATTTAGATTTAAGCTTTAAGAAAAAATACAAAAATATTTTAAATATATCAAAAGGTGGAGGCTTCTGGCTATGGAAATATGAAATTATTAAAAATTTGATAAATCAAATAAATAAAGATGACATTGTTGTTTATTGCGATGCAGGTGCAAGTTTAAATACCTCTGACAAAGCAATAAGTAGATTTAACGAGTATATTGAAATACTGAAAGAAACATCAATTTCTCAACTTAGAATGAAATGTGAAAACCATTTTATAGAAAAAAATTATACAAATAAGAAATTGTTTGATTATTTCAACATAGATTTAAATTCAGAGATAGCTAATACTACTCAACTGCAAGCTGGCCATCAGTTTTACAAGAAGTGTGACGAAACATCCCATTATTTTCAGGAGTATCAAAATTTAATTGATTTTGATGTAGATTTAATAACTGACTTATACAGTAGTGAAGTTCAGATAGATAGTTTCGTAGAACATAGGCATGATCAAAGCATATTTAGTTTGTTGAGTAAAAAATACTCATCTTTTGTAATTGATAATGAAACAGAATTTAGAAACAGACCTTATGAACAGCATAATTTCCCTTTTTTAAGTGTAAGAAGCCATAATCACGGGTTGAGAGATTATTTAAAATATTTTACAAACAAAAAACAGTTTCTATCAGAAGTTAAATTCTTTTAAAAAAATTAATTTGAAGGATAAATTTGTACTCCAAATTTATTAAAAATTGATGCTTTTTTGTATAAGCAATAAAAATAAGGAGCAATTCTTCTATAAAATCTTCGTTTGGGTGTTAAAACCATTAAAAGAGTATTAAAAAAATAATATTTATGCTTAAGACGAATTATAAAACTAAGTTGTTCGACTGAAAAGAAGTGCCTTATTTCATTATTTAAGTTATCATATTTTAGAATTTGATTGTTCCAAATATTTAGACTGGATAAATAAGAATTTGTTTGATTGAAGGCTTTTTTAATTCCATAACTGTAATTTGGATTCTTTGAAATTAATAATTCTCCGTCTTTTATATTTATACTTTCAGAATTTTTGTGTTTTATCTTATCAATAAAATCGGTAGCTTCTAAAACTTTATTTGGATCAATTCTTTTTTTTAATCTGTTTATTAAATCATGATCTTCCCAACCCCAACCATATATATATTCGTTAAAACCATTAACCTTTTTAAATACATCTTTTTTAACTAAGAAATTTCCAGGGTCGTGTTTTCCTTTATAGAAAATAATCAAATCATATTTTTGATAGATTAGTTCATTAAACTTATCAGAATTTAAGATTGTGTCAGTATCTAGCTTTAAAATGTATTCTGTATCAACAAAATTAGCACCAAAATTATACGCTCTAGATGCCCAATAATTTTTTTCATTTTTTTTTGAAATTATTTCTACATTGTTTTCATTTTCTAATTTAATTTCCTCTGAGGAGGACCAGTCAATAATCAAGTGATTGGGAACAGAGTTCAATTTAAGAATGTTTCTTCTCATCAAATTTAGATTTTTCTCACGATTCTTACAAGCAGTTAATATTGTTAGATCATTCATATTAATTATTAACCTCTAGCCAACCTTCAGGAATCAGATCTTTTGTATTTAAGTGTTCAAGTTTTGAGTTTTTAAACCAATTTCCAGGAGCAATTTTTTTTCCCTCCTCTGATAACCAAGCACCCCACCAACTGAAAGAGCTATTTGCAATAATATGGTCATTACATAACGTCATTGCACATAAATCCAAATATTTATTGTTAAAAACTTGAGACATTACATGCATATTTTTCTTGTTAAAAATACTTTGATTTTTGATCCAATTAACATCATCAGTAAAAATTAAAAAAGTTCTATCACTAGAAAAATTAGAGATAGCTGAATCATAATAATTAATATCTAGTGGAGAATGATTTTCATTTGTTAAATAATCCGTCCTTCTAACATGCAATGAAATTGGGTTTTCAAATTTATTTAGTTCATATTTAGTTCTTTCAATATATTTTTTCTTAAAGGAAAAATCATTCCTTAAACTTTCTCGTACATTTAAAAAGTACTTCTCTGATTGAAAAAATCCCCAAATATTAATATTGTCAGGACAGTTGTTAAAGATATCAGCATCAAACTCAAATGATTTTTCTTTTATTGTTTCATTATTATCAAGATATCTTATTTGACTTTTATTTAGACTACCCATTTCAAAAGCCTTAAATAATTTATGATTATGTTTATTTTTCTTGAAAAAATATTTTGTTGCAGCTTTAAAAACGATTTTATTTTTTTCTATTATTTGATACGAAGGAGGTATGCAAAAATTAAAATTTCTATTATTTGCTATTCCTTTCAAAGCAGCATACTTGAACATTTGGTTAGCCAATCTACCTGGAGAAGCAATAAGATTGTAACCAATCATAATTTAAAAATTCTTTTTATTTTATTAAATAATCTAGGAATTAAGTTAAATCTAATTCTGTATTTTAATAAATTAAATCTTGATTTAATAAGAATATCCATAAATTTAAAAATTTCTACTTTTCTTACAAATATAAAATTATCAAGATAGTTAGTTCTTGAGTTACCTGCAATCAATAAAAAACCCTTGGAGGTCAAATACTCATTAATTTCTTTAAACATTTCCTGTCCTTGATATATTTCGTAATTTTCAGCTTCAATGTGTATAACTTTTAAACGAGTTAAAAATTCCCCAAAACTTTTTAAAACTGTCAACCCAACACCTTGTACATCTATCCAAGCAAAATCTATAGAATGAATCTGATTAAGTTCACAATATTTATCAACTCTAGTTGATTCTACAGAAATTTTATTTTGTTCATATTTTTCGTAAGGATAATCGGGATTGGCTTTCAACAAACTAGATGCACCAGGATTACCATCAGAGTGGGTTGTAATTGTTTTTTCAGTATTTATTGGATAAAAATCAATATTACCTTCAGATGTATAAATTGCTTTGTTCACAATTTCAATATTTTTTATATTATACGTATTTTTAAGACACTCTTTGTATGATGGTGGGTTTGGTTCAAAGCAATAAATTTTAGAGTTAACAAATTTTTTACCAAATTCTATTGCTTCTAATGCATTTAATGAACCTATATCAAAAATTACAATATCTTCTTCGTGTTTAAAAGCTCTATCTAAAGTTTTAAAAATTGTACTTAGGTCTTGTTTAATTTTGTTAATCATTTCCATATAATTTTTTTTAATTAATTTAATATCAAAATTTTAGTATCTAATAAACCTATTCTTTAAATTAACTTTTTATTCTATATTTAATTCTATATTTAGATTGTGAAAGAAAATCTAAAAAAAGTAGTATTTTCTCAACCGTGGGGTGGTTTGGGAGATAATCTATGTAGCACAAATCTTCCAAGGCTATATAACGAGATAAATTGTAAATTTTATATTTCTTACTTAAATTATTCTAGAAATAAAGATATTCATGATATTTGTTGGAATAACAATGAATTTGTCCTTAAAAGTAAAAAATTTTATCCCAATATAGGTTTTAAAAAACTAGAAGAAAAAGGTTACAAGATTTTTGATGACAAATATAATGTTGTTCAAAATGTAAATGTAACTCATGGTTTTGCGCCTGGCGAAGGATATCCTGAAATAAATATCCAAAAATATGTTGAATATTTAAATATAAAAAATTACGACACAGTTATCGACACAAAGGCTTATTCAATTTATTCAGACACAGATTATCGATACTCTTCAAAATCATTAAATGAAAAAATAAATTATTATCGTACCAAAGACTCTTTTGATTTAATTTATCCACATTTATATCAAAAACAATTTTTAGAAAATGATGTACTTGAAGTAAACAACTTAAGCGATCTTATAAATATTCTGTTAAATACTAAAAATTTTATTTGCCTGAATTCTGGATCACATGTTTTGGCAGCAACACTAAATTACTTTACAGGTTTTCCAAAAAATATTTATTCTTTTAATAATGTCAGGCATTTTGATGCAATCATTAAAAATAATTCAATTTTAAATAAGCAAGGATTATTCTATTTCGAAAATGTGAATTATGAAAATATTGAAATTATAGAAAATAAGTCAAAAAGAAGGGAATATGATAACCAGGTAAAAATCGACAAAACTATGAGAAAAAATATTAATATTCACAGAAGATTGTTTTACTATGAAAAAAGAATTAAAGAATTGATTTCATAATTATTTCATAAGCTTGACTTAAATCTCTTACTTTATAATCTGGCTTCAGAATTGATTTATATTCATATTGATTATTTTCTATGAGAATGGTCCTCATATTGCAATTTTTTCCCATCTCAACATCTGAATCTTTATCACCAATAACCCAAGAGTTAACTAATGAAATATCAAATTCTTTAACTGCTCTGAGAACCATGCCAATATTTGGTTTTCTGTATTTTGATGGATTTACACTAGAAGAAAAATCATAGTAAGTTTTATCAATTCTTCCCCCATAATTCTCAATTTTTTGAACAATTTGATTGTTTACTTTAAAAAATTCTTTTCTACTGATTAATTTTTTTGCTACACCACTTTGATTAGTGGTAATAAACAATAAATATGGAAGTTGTGCAAACTTTTTCAAAGTTTCTAAGTTTTTTTTAGAAATTTCTATCATATTTTCCTTGTTTATATATCCATGGTCTTTGTTTATTGTTCCATCTCTATCAAAGAAAATTGCACTATTGGATTTAACCTGATCATTAGAAATAGTTGTTGTAGACACTCCTTCAATTTGCGGATGTGAAATAATCTTGCAATCAATTTTACTTAATACTTTAAGCTCGACTGGTGATTTTGACCATTCTTGTGATAAAAAATAAATATTGGGTCTAATTTTTTCTAGCAAATTATTTGGTGTAAGATCATTTATTTTTACGTAAATATTTTTTGGGAACTTCTTGTCTAATAAATTTACTCTTTGTGAATAAGTATTATATGGCCTATTTATTCCCTTATATGTTCTAATTGATTTATCAGAATTAACTAGAACAAATAATCTATCAACCTGATCGCTGGAAAATTCTAATGCTAATTTATGCCCATCATGAAAGATATCAAACCCTCCAGATATTGCACCTATTTTAAGATTTTTCAGACCAAGTTCATGAATTAGACTTTTTAATTTTCTTTTTGAGTTAATTATCACTTTTTTTATTACCAAAAAAACTTACATATTTTGTAGATTCATTTACAGAATTTTCAAGAGATAATTTAAGGTTATTCGTTTTAATGTAATTTGATATAAAATTGGCAAGAAAAACATCCCCACAGCCACTTACATCAACAGGCTTGATTTTTTTTGAGTGAGCAAAAATTAATTCATTATCAATTTCTGTAACTGCTCCTTTTGAAGAAAGAGTAATAATTAAATTTAAATTATTTTTATTTAGTGTTTTAAAAATATCTTCTAAAGTATTTTTTTTTGAAAAATACTCTGCTTCACTTTCATTAAGCTTAATAAAATCTAAATTCTTAAAATCTAGTTCATTATTGATATTCGGATCAAGAATTGATAATAAATTGTTTTCTGCTGCAATTTTTGAAAGTAAATCAAAAATATTTTTGTTTAAAAAGCCTTTATCATAATCAACAAAAACTATGGCATCATATGTGTTTACTAATTCATTAAAAGTGGTTAGAACCCTCTCTATATTAGGAGGCTCTTCTGCATCATAATCTTTTCTTAAAAAATAATTTTGATTTACAATAATTCTTTCTTTTAAAGTAAGTTTGTACTTTTTTTCAGCGAAGTCAAAGATATTTATCTTATTTACTAAAGACTTAAAAATTTCAGAATTTAATTCTTGTCCAAGCATAGTGTATAAATCTACCTCGTTTCCCAAATCTATTAAGGTATCTGAAACTAATCCAGCACCACCAAGGAAATACTCATTTGTTTCATTAACAATAATTGGAACAGGAGCTTCAGGAGAATTTCTATTAGAATCATAAAAACTATACTTATCTAATATAGAGTCACCAAATACAGCAAACTTTCCCATTATTCAGAACAATTTTCAATCAGTCCTGCGATAATTTGAAGAATTGTAATGTGAGATTGTTGAATTACTCCTGTTCTGTTTGATGAAATTGAAATTATATAATCTGAATTTTCTTTGATTTTTTCAATATTATTTCCAGTAAAACAAATAGTTAACATACCTAAATGTTTTGCAATATCAAGTGCATAAAGAACATTTTCACTCTCACCTGATGTAGTTATAGCAATTAAAATATCATTTTTTTTCGCCATAGCTTCTAATTGTTTTGAAAATATATATTCATATCCAAAATCATTTGCTATAGAAGTTAGTACAGAAGTATCAGTTGTAAGAGCTATAGCCGGAAAGGGTTGTCTGTTTTTTTCAAATCTGCCGACTAATTCTGCTGCAAAATGCTGAGAATCTGCTGCTGAACCCCCATTGCCACAAATAAAAATTGTTGAGCTGTTATTTAAATTATTAATAATCTCTTTAGTAATATTTATGATTTGGTCTGAGTAATTTAGTTGAGATCTAGCTACTGCAATACTTTCATTTAAATATTCTTCAATAAAAGATTTATCAATTTTTTTATTATTAATTTTTTTCATACTCAATAATTGATATTACTTCTTGTAATTGTAAATGCTTTTGTAAATTTACAAATTTTAAATATATTTTTAAGATTATGAAAGTTTCTTAATCCAATATTCAAGCAAGTCAGATAATGTAGTGTCAATATTGTATTTTTCATAAAAACCAGTAACATTTTTCAAATTTGTCGAATCTCCGTGTTGATAATATATTTCATGAGGTCTCCAAAATGGTTGATGCTTTTTCTTTACTACATCTTTGAGGCCAGAAATCTCGATTAATTTATCAGTAAAATAATTCATTTCTCTAGGTATATCACCACAAACATTAAAAATTTCATTTTCAACTTTAGGATTTATCATTGCAAGATAATATGCATTGACAGTATCTCTTACATCCATTACTACTCTTGTAGTAGATAGATTCCCTACTAAAAGATTTTTGTCTTGAAGTCCAAGTTTCATTTTGGCAATCTGGTAAGCATCTGAAGATATGGAAAAGTTTTTTCCTCTTCTTGGTCCTGTATGAGAAAAAGCTCTTGTTATAAATCCTTTTATAAAATTATTATTAAAACGTTCTTGCAAATATAAGTCAGTTGCAGCTTTGGAAGCCCCATATGGGTTGGAAGGCATTAATAAATCTTCCCAATGAATTTTTCTTCCATCCATTCCAACATTCCCATAAACTTCAGAGGTAGAACAGAACATAAATTTACATTCGGGCTGATTGCTAATTACAGCTTCAATTAAATTTGCGCTTCCAATAATATTGGTTTCAAAGGTGCCGATAGGATCATCAAAACTTGTTGGAGGGTGTGATTGTGCAGCAAGATGAAAAATTCCGTCGAAGTTATATTCACGAAATATTTTATTAAGAGATTGGTAATTTGTTAAGTCTCCTTTTAGGAACTCAATTGAGTCAAATACTCCTTGATCCACTGTATCTAGAATGTCTGCTTCCATTCCATTCGTTCTTCTAATTAATCCAGAAACATGGTGACCATTATTTACTAATAGGTTTGCCAAATGAGGCCCGGCAAAACCTGTGATTCCAGTAATAAGGTATTTTTTCATATAAATACGATACATTATATTTTTTTTTATGAATTTGATTTAATTAGTTATAAATTAGCAAATAATTTATTGAAGGTGGAAAAAACATCTTCTATTCGAGGTTTTTTTTCAAATATTTCCTCTTTCTTCATTGATTTATACCGTTTATTGTTTAAATTAATTGAAGATACTTCTTCAAATATTTCATCATTAGTCATGCCTGTTACATTTAAAAAACCATCCTTGTTAAAAACTTTTTCAACACTATCATCACCTGAATAAATTGGGATACACCCAGCTATACGAGATTGCAAAATTTTTTCAGTTACATATCCGTTCTTAATTGTGTTTTCAAAGGCAATATTAAATTTATATTCTGAAATTGTATCGATTTTATAGTATTGCCCATTTTTTAATTTTTTGTTGTTTGGGGTCTCTCCCCACAAATTTCCGTAACAATCTACCTTGTCAATCCCTTGTAAAACCTCAAATATATTTTTACGATGATTAGATTTTCTAGAAAAAACAAAGCTACAAAATCTATCTTTTAATTTTAATGAAAATGGATTATTTGTATTCAAATAACTTTCAGGAATGAGCCAATTATCAAAATCGTTATTTTTATTTAAATTAAACCAATCAATATAAGACATCCAAAAAGGGAGATGAAAATTTTTTTCACTACTAGGTTCATAAGTTAAAGAGTAATCAAATTTATATTGATTAGTATCCCAAGGCTCACCTGAAAAAAATATCTTCTTCTTAAATTTATATTTTAATCTTTTGTTTTCTTCTCCAAAAACACTAAATATCAGAGTTTCTGCCTTTCTTGGATCAACAACTTCTACATTTTCGAAAGTATGTTTTAATGCGTGCACAAAAAAATTGTTGTCTTTGTTGAACCAACTACCCATGTCTAAAAAACCAATTTTCATTGTTTGACCTTTTTTTGATAATTTGTTTTATTCACAAAATTAAATGTTAAATACATTAATAACCATGGCATGTAAATTAAAGAATCACTTTTAAGAATATTTACTGTAAGAAGAAGGATAACTAAAAAATTGTTATATTGGTACTTTCTAAGATTTATGAGTTGTTTAGCAATAAAATACAAAAATAAAACTAGCCCAATTAATCCTGTAAACAAGAAGATCAATAATATTGATGAGTGTGGAAGGAGAAATCCCATTTCAATATTTGTTGCATACTTATATTTTGATAGATTAATTTCTCCATATTGTTTTGCTAAAGAGAAAACTCCACTACCAACAAATACATTTAGGTATTCGGGATTGTAACGAGCTAGAAATATTCCCCATAATTCGGATCTATTAACAAAATAAGCTACTTGTCCAATTGCTAACATAATAATTCTAGCAACAGGCTTGTTGTCTAAATTATTAAGAAAAGAAAGAGAAGAAGACTCTTCGTTTAAAATATAATCATTTCCAATATTTAAGAAATTTTTTGAAGTAAATTGTAAAGAGTATCCAATATTTTCAATCCCTATAAAAAATATTAAAGTACCTGAAGCTAAGAAATAAAAAATTGTTTTATAAGATTTTTTTATTGAAAATGAATTATTTAACTTTAAGTAGATGCAAAATAAAAGTGAAATTACAGCGGCCTTGTTGTTTGAAGCAAGTAAGCCTACAGCAGGAAATACTAATAAGAATGTATGTAGTTTAATTTTTTTTGTATCAATTATGTTTATGAAATATATTAATATTACAACTGCAAAAAATTCACCAATAGTTTCTGCACTAGGAAACAACCCTCTCCATGCAATTCTGGTATTCCAAATATCAACAGCAAACAAGTTCTGGTTGTCAGTTCCATATTTTGAAAGACCAAAAAAATAATAACTAAAAAAATTAAATATTGGATTTGAAGAACTTAAGTATCCAAGAATTACTATCAAGACACTTGATGTTAAAAATTTAAGGTAAATATTTTCAAAAGAAAAGTAAGTTCTTTTTTCTAGGGAAAAATCATAAACTCCAATAGCAAATAAAACTAGAAAATATGTCCAAAAAATAAGTGAATTTGAATTAAAGCTAGTGTTTGATAGTCCTCTAATTTTGTCAGGATCAAGGTAATAGTTGTTTCCTATGGAAAGCAAACACCATATTAGTAACATTAAATTTGAGTAGTTGAACAGTTTTAGATATTTTTTATTTTCAATTATTTTATGAATGCCATAGGTCGTAAAAAAAAGTGAAAACATATAAAAATTAAGACCGCTGTATAAACCTACGATAATGAAGACAAATGGTAAATATTGAATAATTTTTTTGTTACGAGAATCAACGACAGCAAGTGTTAAAAAATTTAAGAAAAATAAGTAGATAAATATATCAAAATAAGTAGAGAATATAGATAAATCTACTTCAAATAGTTTCTTTTCGTAAAATCTGGATTCAGAATATATGCCAAAACAAAATAATAAACTTGAAATTAATGAAGACAACAATAGCCTGAAAGAAATTTCATATTCTTTTTTTCTTTTAATAAGAGATATTACTAATAACCAGAAAAAAGTTTGAAGAAATAAATTTATAAATACATTTGTACCAATCGATATATAAAAAACATGGCCAATTTGATCAATTCCAGTAATTGTGCCAAAACACCTTATTGACGAGTAGTCATTAAATCTTATTTTGTAATGGTCTTGGTAAGCAACATTAGGGTTGTACGCCATAAATTCTAATAAAGATATTCTGCATGTATTTATTTCGTAAAATGCCAAATCAGATGTTATCTTTTCAGGTATTACATTATCACCATAATCAGAGTTTAAAAAAGGGAAAAAAACTAAAAATATTAAGATTGAAATTTTTAATACATTTACCTTATTTGTTTTTAAATATTCCAAATATTAGCCTTTCAAAAGTTTCTTAAAAGTAAAAATAACCAAAGCAATTCCTATTAGAGATATAACAGTTAAAGATGACTGTAAGAAAGACTCTGAAAGTCCCTCTGATGGAACATAGTTCCAACCACCAGAAACATAGTGTTCACACTCCAAAAATGAATTTACAGTAGCAGCATTTTCATCAATATCAAAAAGAGTCACTGATTCGTAATTTGGATCATTCTCAAAAACAAAGTCAGGGTTTGATGATACATCAGCTGATATAAAATCATCAGGATAAACTCCACACAATTCCTCGACTGTTGATTCAGTCATATATTCCTTTTTTTGTTTTAACTTTAATAAAATAAGTTACAAATCCACTTAAAAATAAGACGATTATGTTAATGACTGGGAATTTATTTGAAAATGAATCAAAATTTAATATTTCAGCTTCTTTGACTGGTACAAATCTTTTTTTACTACTGTCAATACTAAATTCAAAAGTTTCGTGATCACAATTACTTTGTCTTTCAGTATTAAATATATCCCAAATATAAACATTGTTGAATTCGCAAAAAGGAAGAATTGAGTTTTTATAATGCATATCTTCAAAAGTCTCTTGAGAGTAATTAAAAGGGAAACCTAATAAAAACATTTGGACTACTAAAAAAAATATAGTTATTGTTTTTTTTGGAACATTAAATTTATCAAAAAATTTACACACTAAAATACAAAAAGAAATTATGACAAAAAATCCATAATAAAATGTTTTTAAGCTATCTCCCACTTCTGGATCAAAATTATTTATAAAAATCCCAGAGGCATTTAATGCAACGATTGCTATTCCCACTAAAGGACTAAGTATTAGAACTTTAGTATTGGTCTTAAAAAATATTGATAAAAAAATAGTTGAATAAAAAATGATAGTTAGATACATACCCAGACGTACTCTTGATTCATTTTCATGATTTATGTCATTGTGTCGATTGTCTACATTTGCAGAAATTCTTAAAAGGGAACTACTTTTATCATAAGTTATTTTTGGAATTGAATTGTAATTATTAGTGTCGTTAATAACAAAAAAATCAAGTCTCTCTTTGTTTAATTCTGTATATTCCGAATCCCAATATAACTTGAAAAAGTCACCAAAAGTATCGAGTAGTATTATTCCACTAAATGAGTCACTAAAAAAATATCTATTAGGATTGGCAATCAAGTCTGATGTACTAAGAGTTGTAAAAAAGCTTAAATCTGCTTTATTGTCATACTTTACATCGTGTTCTACTTCAGTAATGAACTTATCATTCAAAAAATAATTTTCAAGAGAAATAGAGGAAAAACATAAAATAAATAAAAGATAAAATTTTAAATATTTCCTAGAAAATAAGTATTTGTGATGAAAAATTATTTCAATTAACAAGACTAATCCGACCATTAAAGCTGTAGAAACTTTAGATGTAACCAAGATAGCTGATAAAAGAACAAACTGAAATAAATAATTTTCTGATTTATTATTCTTATATTTTTCTAATAAATAAAAAAGCCAGCCAAGAAATGCGAATGCCAAAATCTCAGGTTTAAAAGAAAGTCTTATCACCGTGAGCTGTGGTAAAAAAATAATTAAAATTAGTGATTTATATATATTTTTTTTTTGGAATTCCTTTAGTGATAAATATTTAAATAATCCAATAAATCCAAAAATTATTATTAATGAATTTAGCAAGTGTATTGATATATTAAGAATTTCATTTGTTGTTAAATTAGAAATAAACTTATTAACCAAAAAAGAAAGTAAATAAGTTAAATAAAAATAAAGATTTCCCTGCTCTAGCCCAGTGCTTGTTGATTGACCATCGTAGAACAAAAGGTAACGTATATATTTTTCAAAATCAGGAGACTGAACTATGTCATAAGATAAGTAAAAAATTAAAAAAGAAGTATAAAAGATAGAAATCAAAATTAAAAAATAGAAAATATTTAAATCTTTTGCTTTCTTCATTATGATTAAAAAGTTATATATCATCCGCAGTTAATTGTAATGTTCCTTTAAATTTTTAAAGATGAACACTGATATTATATTTTAATATCAAAAAGCAATTTTAAGTTTTCGTTAAATTTTTCAAAAGTTAATTGCTCTAAAACTAGTTGTGCAGGATTATAGAGATTTAGATTATTTTTGAAAGAATCAAATATTTTAATTAATTCATCAAGCTCATATACAATTTTTCCACACTTTTCATTCCAGATGGTTACTGTCGTTCCTGATAGCTCTAAATGTTCGTAATAATTTATTGTTTGATCCCAAACAAGAATTGGCAAGTTGCATGACATTATTTCTTGTATACCAAATCCTTGAGTTTCTGGTCGAGACATTATTATCCCAAAATTACATTCTTTTGATGCTTTTTTTAATTGGCTATTGTCATACAACCCATAATCAAACAATATGTATTTTTGATTTTTTTCTTTTAAAAAATTTATTAATTGTTCTAAATCGCTGGTTTTTCTCTTTTTAAAATAGATCAGACATTTATCTTCCCTATTTGATATTTTCAAGTTTTTTAATACTTCTTTTTGAGAAATGACTCCTGATGGACAAATTAATGCATTTTTTATATCGAAATTGTTATCCATCTCATGAGTATTTAATTTAGCTATATCACTTGCAACTATTTTTTTTATGTAAGGATATTGAGTTATCAATTGATTTATTTCAAAATCCTGTTGAATATTATAAAGTGGACCTATAAAAATTTTTTTATTCTTTGTTTTTGATTTAATTATTTTTTCAACAACCGATTTACCAAATTGGTCGTATTGAACAACATAATTATTATTATATTTAATTTTATTAAAACTAATCTGATCATCACCCTTAAATGTTTTTAAAAGATTGTTCATTCTTTTGTGCGGTCCGGACTGAATTAAATTTTCAGAAATTGTCATGTTAAATAAATAACAAAAATTTATAATAAGGTTTACTAATTTAGAGTGTTTTAATTGCTTTGTAATAAATACTTTTTTTGTTTTTATATATTTTGGATTATAAAAAATATTTATATTGATAAAAAGTCCTTTTGTTGATAAGTATAAAAACAATTTATTTATTAATAATACATAATTGGATCTAATTTATTTCTAAAGTATTTTACTTAATTTGATGTAAGTAAAATAATGATGTGAAAGCAAAATATTTATTATCACTATATTCCTTAATATTTACTGGAAATTTGATATTAAATATCTTTAATAGACCATTTGAAAATTCTTTTAATACTTATTTAATTTATAAAATATCTTCTTTTATTCTTGTTTCAACTTTTTACTATCTTTTATCAAAAGTTATTAATGATGCTTTAAATTTAAATTCTCTTTCTTTGAGTATTTCATTATTTTTAATAAGTTATTTTTTATTTGATCATTTAATGATATTTACAGATGGACAGTTTTCGTTTGATATAACGGTGATTGTTGTATCAATGATTTGGCTTGTAGTTGTTTACAAAAATAAAAAAAATTCACACATTTACTTATTTTTAAGTTATGGGGTAATGCGCATTTACAATTATTTTTTTATTGATGAGATTGGGAACATGGAACGTTATTTTGAACTAAATACAGATGTGGCTGTTCAATGGCTGCCTAGTGCAAAACTTTTATATGGAGAAGGATATTATTTTTTATACTCAAATAATATTATCCAAGGCCAAGGACTTTTAGCAACTCACATTCAGGCATTAGTGCATAAGTTAAACTTTGGAACTTCTACTTTTCAATTTATTCAAATTAATTCATTTTTATTTTTGTTTTTTACAATTTTGATTTTTATTGATTTGAAAATAAGTAGAGTTAATAAATTACTAATTAGTATTGTCTTTTTAAGTTTAGTGTTGAATAACTCGTGGCTTTTATATTTAGTAGGAAATTCGCTTATGCTTGAGGGAATTGTTGGATTCCTTCTTTCATCTTTTTTAATTAATATAAATAATTTTTTACAACAAGAAAAATCCTCTAGTATTTTTTTTATATCATTTGGTGCACTGGTTTTGACCAAACAATTTATATCAATAATAGTATTGATGATTTCAATATTTAGCTTGTTACGTTTGAATAAAAAAATATTGCTTAGCTTTATTCCACTAGTTTTAGACTTGCTTAATAAATCTTTTTTAAATGTAAATTCTTCTTTCATTGCTTATTCAGACGGAATAGATTTTTTTCAAATTATTCAGAATATTTTATTTCTTGAAAACATAGATTTAGGAAATATAGAAAAAATAATAAAAAATTTTACAATTGATATTCCTTTTACACTTTTATTAATTTTTTATTTATTCAGTAATCTATATATATTACTTAAAACAAAAAAAATAAATTTTGACAATTATATTTTCTTTTATTCTGGAATTTTAAATTTCGTGTTTATTGTCATTTTGTATATTTCATATTGGCAAAATGTAGAGGTTGAATCTTCATATAGATACTTGGTAAATTTTTTAAGCATATACTTGATTTCAATAGTATTAAACGTACAAAAATTAGATTCTTAATTTAAAATTTTTGAAAACTTTATAATTTTAAACAAAATATTTAATCCGTCTTTAAATCTAATTTTTTTTCCATCTTCATAGGTTCTGCCCTTATAACTTATGGGAACTTCAAAAATTTTCCCACCTGATCTTATATGCTTTGAAAGTACTTCAACTTCTATTCCAAACCCTTTTTCGGTAATATTCATTTTTTTAAGCTTTTCTGTTTCTATAAGCCAGTAACAGCTAGCTATTTCGCTTAACTTGTAATTATTTAAAAAAGAAAATAATTTTGTGAGATACTTATTGCCTATATATGTGATTAAATATCTGTTTTGATTTTCTCTTTTTTCTAAAGTTCTAGAGCCAAGTATTAAGCTATCAGCATTCAAACTTAAAACGTTAAACATTGTATATATATCCTTTGGATCATATTCGAGATCTGCATCATGAACAATAACATGAGTGGTTTTGACTATTTTTAAAGCTTCCTTAACAGCATTACCTTTCCCTGAGTTTTTATTTAAATTTATTAACTTTAATCTTTTATCTTTTTTAATTATATTTTTAGCTAATTCAAGACTTCCATCTGTAGATGCATCATTAACAAGAATTACTTCTGTAATAAATTTTTGCTCAATTAGTCGAGAAATAGATTCATAAAAATATTTTTCTTCATTATAAAAGGGCACAACCACGGTTAAGTCAAAAGTTTTTTTCATTTATACACTGGGCTTCTATCTTTTAGGCGGGTGGGTTAAAATGCCAAATAGGTTTTTCATAATATAATTTTATCAAATGAATATTTCTGATATCACCAAACTTAAAATCTAATTTAGAAAAACATAATTAACCAAAGACTAATAATCATAGATAAAGTTGTAATTAGTTAAATTTGGTAATTTCTTTTTGGGACGCTAATATTTTTTCGCAAGAACCCTTGGAAGAAATAAAAATACAGCCCCTCTTTGCACCAGTTTCTTCATCAAGACTATAAGATGGGAAAAATATAGATTTTGACTTAATTAAATCAAAATAATCAATTGAAAGCTCTGCTTCTTCATATGTGTCAAAACCCCAATCTTGACCATCAGGAACTTTAAAATCATCAATACAGATAATAAAATTTTTAATTTTAAAGATTTGTTCAAGTTCCTCTTTGACTGGAAGTCCACTACCCCAATGAGCATCTAAATAAAAAAAATAAGTTTTGTCATTTAAGTTATGATTTTTTAGGAAAATAGCTGAATCATTATTATACAGTTTAATATTTTCATAATTTTGAAGTCTTGACGACGCTATCAGATAATAAAGTTCTGATCTTTCAACACTTATAACATTATCACTATACTTTGCAAAGAATTCTGTTGTAGATCCTAAAAACGTTCCAGTCTCTATGATGTTTTCAGGTTTGTAATTATCTAAAATTGATGAGATAATTTTTGTTCTCTTTATTTGTGAATTAAATGGTTTGGAGGGATAGTACTGTAAAAAACTATTATTTAAAGTTTTAATGTTTTCTAAAAAATCAACTAAATCAGGATTTGTTTTTGGTGTAATTTTTTTAATTTCATTGAAGAATTTTGTGTTGAGAAGATAGTTTCTAAAATAATTATTTTTTGCAAATAAAATAAATGCAATCAATCTATATCTTTTACTTATTTTACTTATAAAATTGTTCATAATGTTACCAAAGGCAGAATCGAACTGCGGAGCTCTTGTTGTTTATATATAGGTTAACCATATGACCTTAGTTGATTATAACTTAATCTGTTTAAAATTATCCTTGTTATAAATAGCGAATTTTTATTTTGACGAAAAACAGAATCAAACCAAAAACAGTGTTTTAATAAATATGGAAATGCAATTTATATTATTTTAATTAATAATTAAATTTTGAAATAAAAGAGTTAATTGTCTAATTTAAATTTACTAATAAAGAGTAAAATATTTACAATGACAATTATCTCAATAAATTTATCTGAAAATGTTTACAAAAATTAAAAAAAAGTTAAAGCTATATTTTTTTTGGATTACCTTAGAAAGATTTCCCAACCTATTTAGACCTTCTAGCAAACCTTACTTGTCAGGTGATTCATTAAGAAATATGTCAGATCATATATTTGATGAGTCTAAAACTTTTAATCCTAGTGATGTATGTCGAGAAGATATTGTATTTTTGAGTGGTAATTTAATCGACATTTACTTTAGGTATTATCACACAAAAATTAATACTAAGTATATATTAATTACTCACAATTCAGATAAAAACATAACCAATCGTGAATATAACTATATTGATAAAAATATTATTCATTGGTTTGCTCAAAATCTCGAAATAAATGACAAAGAAAAGATTTCATTAATTCCGATCGGTTTAGAAAACTTGAGAAGACTTAAATTTGGAAGAAGAAAATGGTTTAAAAATCATAAGATAAAAACTAACGATATTCTTTTTTCTTTCAATTTGTATTCAAATTATTTAAAAAGACAACCTGCTTTAGAAACATTAAATGATCATTTAAATTTTGAAATATTTAGCAACACAGAAGAATATTTTGAAAGTTTAAAAAAATCAAAATTTGTCATTTCTCCTGAAGGTAATGGCTATGACACGCACCGAATTTGGGAGTCGTTAATTTTGAACACTATTCCAGTAATGATTAAATCTAACTTTACAAATAACTTAAAAAGTCTGGGAGTTCCAGGTATTTATTTAAACAGCTGGGAAGAATTGTTAAACCTTAATTCGTTTGAACTAGATGAAATATACAAAAAAGAAATAAATAAAAGCTTCTCATACCTTACAGAATTAAAATACTGGGAAGAAAAAATAAAAAGTTATAAGTCGATATAATTTTTTTGTTTTTTTGGTAAAAATTTTAAGATATTTTTTGAATGAACATGTAAATTTGCAAGTTCTGTTTTTCTGTTTTGATGAATGACATATGGACTCTTATTAAACTGACATTCAATTCTTTTTGATTTTAGTTCAGGCCCAACAATATGATTCATAGAAATCCATCTCCGCTTGAAGATATAGTTTCCTCTTTTTAAATGTGTTCCATTTAGATATTGACCGTAGCCTGCAGGATCGAAAATTAAATCTCTATTTTCATATGGCAAAATCGGAAGCATACTAAACATTCCTTGATACATTAAATTTAATATTCCTAGGTGTCTCATCTCTGGTATGTCACCACCTCTGGCATATATATTTTGAAGAGTTTCAATATTTAATAAATTTTGATCTAATTTTTTTACTAAATTATCGATAGACTCCTCGTTAGGAAAATAGCTGTAACCAAAAACTAAATTCATTATGTCGTTCTGAGTTATTGATATGCTAGAACTTAAAAATTCGTGCTTCTTACTAATTTCATTAAAAGATTTATAAACAATAACATCAGTATCAAAATGGACAAAAGAATTGACTTTAAAATAATCTTTTAATTCTTTTAAAGCATAAATTCTTAATAGAGATGTTGCCCAAAGCGGATTGGCATTAGATTTTGTATTAAGGTTTTCGAAATTTTTATTTAAGACATTTAATTTATCTACTAAGAATGTTTCCTGAATGTTTAAAGTTTTAATATTTTTACTTTCTATCTTTTGATCAGTAGCTAAATAAATAACTGCATCTTTATCAATATTCAAAATGTTATTTAAAGTAAATACAACATATTTGGGGATTTCACCGTAATAAGAAAATAAATAATTCATAAGTCTCTATACATTTTTTTAATTTTTTTATTTCATAATTTAATAAGTGACCAAAGCAGAATCGAACTGCTTACCCTCGTTGTTTAGATATGTGCAGACCACTTAATCTTAGTTAATTTTAGTTCACTTTAAATAAGTATGCACTTGTTATTTAAGAGCGAATAAAAAGTAGGAGTCATAATTAAATAAACTACATTACACAAAATCATATGTCTATTCAAAAATTTCACAAATTGTAAAAAAAATAATTAGTAGTTTCTACCAAGGTTAAATATTTTTTTATTGATATATTTATTATTATTTATGATTATCGCAGAGTGTAAACTACCACAAGAAGTTCCAATTATCGAGTCACATTTAGCTAACCCGTAAACTTCTGTTAAATACTCCAGCCCTGTCAAATATTTGTCATTTTTTCTATCTCTAGTGTACTGATTAATAAATTTTTTATTTTGATCATTTTTATATCTATACCTTTCGAGCAGAATTAATTTATCTTTGAAATGGTTTTTGTATAATTCAACATATTCATTTACTTCTGTACTCAAGTAAACATACTCCATTTTCCATTTATTTAAATAATTTTCTACAATCTCCAAGGAGTTTTCAGCATTAAATGGAGTTGAATGGCCTCTTGACAAAGTATTATTTAAATAATCGGTACCTCTTAAAACTATGCCTAAAATATTTTTTTTATATTTAAATAAATTATCAAGTCTTTTATCAATTTGCTCTTTAATTGGTTCTGCTAATCCTATTTTTTTTGAAATTTCATTAAATTTATTTATTTGTTCTTCGTCATCTAAAAAATCTATTTGATTTAAATCTTTAATTAAAAATTCCGACTCTAGTATGCTATTTACGTTTGTTCTAGACAAAATTACATTTTTACTTTTATAAACTTCTTCAAGTGGTGTGTCAGTTGGTTGATTGAAATAATATTCCCATGAATTTGTCGTATTATTAATCTCATTTTTTTCTTTGTAATAATTACTGTAATATTTCCAATCAATAATTGATTCATACCCATATTGTTCTGCATAGTAGAGATGCATTAAAACTAATAAAAAATTAGAGAACAAACCAGCACCAGGAGGCGTTCTTCTTATAATGTAAAAAGTCGTGTTAGGATTTTTATTTCCAAAATTTTTCTTTTTTTCTAAAAAATGTCTATCTCCAATAAAAATTACTTTTCCAACTTGTGAAAAAAACTCAAAAACCGTAATAGATTTTCTAATAAGAAATATTCTTTGAATTTTGCTATATATGTCTTTTAATTTATTTTTATATTTTAAAATATAGCTCAATATCCTAAACTCTCCAGGGAGCTTTATTGCTATCCCACATTGCGTTTAATTCTAGATATTCTCTGTATGTGTCCATCGGTCTGAAGAATCCAGGATGTGTATAAGCATATATTTCTTTATTTTTAGCTAAAGATTTTAAAGGTTTATTTTCGAATACTACATCTTCAGAAATATATTGAAATATCTGCTTTGTAAATACCATGTATCCAATATTTACAAATGAATCTAAAGTAGGCTTTTCAATAAAATTAATAACTTCACCATTTTTTTCAAATTCAACTAATCCAAATCTCGATACAGGTTTATTTACAGTTATTGTTGCGGTTTTTTTATGTTTTTGGTGAAACTCTACTAATTTATTAATATTAACATCTGCCAATCCATCACCATAAGTCATAATAAAGTCACCCTGTACATATTTTTTTACCTTAGCGATTCTTCCACCTGTATTTGTATCTAAACCGGTAGGTAAAATTTTAACGTTATGATACTTGTCTTCAGTGAAATAGTCTTGTATTACCTCTTCTTTATATCCGGTACAAATAATAAATTCAAAATTTTTAAATTTAGAAAAGTAGTTAATTATATGTTCTAAAACAGGCATTCCCCCAATTTTTACCATCGGTTTAGGAATAAATTCAGTTTCCTCGCGCATTCTTGTGCCCTTACCTCCTGCAAGAATGACAACAGTCTTAATTTCCTCACTCATAAAATGATTATACTACGCACATGGAAACCAAAAGTTTATTGTTTGTAACTGGAATAACGGGATTCATGGGAGGTTCTCTTTTTAATAATTCTAAACTTTTAGAAAATTTTGAAATAGTTGGAAGCAGTAGCTCAAGTCACTACAAATTTGTCAATGGTAAGCTGATTAATATAACTTCACAAGAATTAGAAACAATTCTTAAAGATTCATTAGAAATTAACGTTATTCATTTAGCAACTTTTTTTAGCCTAGATAAAAAAGATGATAAAAAGGTAATTGATGCAAACATAAAATTTGGAAATAATTTGCTAAAAAAAATTACTGATTTAAAAGTTAAAAAAATAATTTACACTAATACAGTTTATTCATTTAGTGAAGACAGTAAAATTTTAAATTCAACATATGTTAAATCTAAAAATATTTTTTCTAAAACATTGGAAAATTTTTGTAAGGAAAAAAATATTAACTACGATGAGTTGTTTATTGGAAATACTTTTGGAAGAAACGATAATCGTAAGAAAATTATACCTTTAATTATTGATTCTTTAAAAAATGGAAGTGAAAACCCAATTAATAATCCAAATGTTTATTTGAATTTTTTAAATATTGACTTAATAATTAACTTAATTGAAATTCAACTATCTAAAAATACATCAAGTAAATATGTAATTTATTCAAGTTATGATTACAATTTAAATTCAATTTATTTATTTTTACATTCAGTTTTAAATACAGAAACCTATCTAAATATAAAAACTAAAAAAAATAAATTAAAAAAAATTTTACCCCCAAATCTTAAAAGAATTGAAATTGACTTTGATATTCATAAAAGTTTAAAAACTTTAGTTGAATAAATAATTTGTTTAACACTTTACCATTAACTTTATGAAACAAATTCTTTTAACTGGCGGACTAGGGTATATTGGACAAAAATTTCAAGAAAAATTCCAAAATAAATATCTTTTTCATTTGATTGATACGGGTTTTTTTAAAATCCCAGATTTAATTAATATCAAAAAAACTAATTTTATTGATATTAGGAAAATTAAAAAAGAAGATCTTATAAATATTGACTATATAGTTCATATGGGTGAACTTTCGAATGATCCATTAGGCAATTTAAATCCCAACATTACCCAAGATATAAATCATAAGGGGACACTAAATCTTTTAAATTTAGCAAACGAAAGTAATGTAAAAAAGTTAATCTATATGTCATCTGCTAGTGTTTATGGATATTCAGGTAAAATTTCCGATGAAGAATCAGAGGTAAAGCCTCTGACTGAATATTCGAAAGCAAAATATAAAAATGAAAACTATATATTAGAAAAAAATTTTAATTTTGAAACAATAATTTTAAGAAATTCTACAGCATTTGGTTTTTCAAAAAATTTACGTTTAGATCTTGTTGTGAATGACTTGACATATAGTGCTTTTAAAAACAATAAAATTGAGTTATTGTCCGATGGATCACCTAAAAGACCTTTAGTGCACATTGATGATATTTCTAATTTAATTGACATAATTCTTTCTGATGATAGAAACCTTGACAAGCAAATTTTTAATGTAGGAAGTGAGTCTCTTAATTTTTCTATACGAGAAATTGCTGAAATTATTAGTGAAATATTGTCTATAGATAACGTAACTTTTGGAAAACACGATCCTGATCAGAGATCTTATTTTTTAAATTTTGATAAACTATTTAATTATTTTCCTAACTACAAATTAGAATTTGATCTGGAAAAAGGAGTTATGGATCTATATAACAACCTTGAATCATATATCGTAAATGGTAACGAAAAAAGGCTAAACAAAATTAATCTATTAATTGAAGATAAAAAATTAAGTAAGGACCTTTATTGGTTATAGATCTCATTTCAATTCAGATGCGACAAACTCCTTCAAACTATCAAAAATAAATTAGAACATTTCATCATTTTTTACAGAGCAGACATCTGTCAAATATTGATAGACTATTTAATCATTTGATTGGTTTAGGATATGTGTCACCACGTGCGCAAATATATAAACCTTTTGCTTAACATAAATATATGAAATGTTAACGAAGACTTCTGGAAGTAGATCATAAAAAAATTAAATTAATAAAACTTTCTGAAGGTTTGTTAAAGTTATTTAAAAGATAGAAATATATTTTATGAAAATTGATGTTGCTAATAGTCTATTTCCAGAGGTAAAAATTTCTACAGGTATAAATTTTCAAGATGAAAGAGGATCTCTAAAAAAGACTATATTTGGAAATGATCTAATGAAAATAATGGGGAATGTACAAGAAGTTCTTTGTACCACTTCTGTTCAAAATTCAGTTAGGGGTTTACACTTCCAAGATCCTCCTTTTGCTATAAGTAAATTTATTCAATGTGTACGTGGAGAAATTCTTGATGTTTTTTTAGATATCAGAAATGGCTCACCTACCTATGGATTATATGGAACAAAAAAACTCAACGGTGATGATAATAATGCCATATTTATCCCAGAAGGATTTGCTCATGGATTCGTTACTTTAAGTAAGCAGTCAATCGTTGTATATTTGCAATCTGGAGATTACAATTCTGAATTTGATCGGACAATAAATCCATTGAGTTTGAATATTGATTGGATGTCAAAAAGTCCAATTATTTCCGAGAAAGATTTAAGTGGAGTTCACTTTAAAAACTATAAACCAACTATAAATTATTAGAATAATTAATTTTTTACCAACTTAATTTCAGAATATCTATTTCTATTAGTGAAAAACCATTTACTTTTTTAAACGTTCATGAAAGGATAAACAGATTGAATTCCCTCAAGATATTTAGAAAATGAAACAGGATTCATTACAAAATAATTTTCTAGTTCGCCTTTATTTTTATCTAAGTATTTGTATTCAACAATATATTTATTGCTTCGTATTGTTTTTACCATAGGCAATCTATTTGGTGTATTTTGATAGGTAATATTTGAATCTAAAGTTATTCGTATATTATTTAACTTATAATATTTTCTAAAATATTTTATTTTAATGACGGGGTATAGCTTATATTCACCAAATTGATAATTTTTTATGTCATCAAGATTTGAAAATTCTGTTAATTCTTTAATTTTAAATTTGCCGTTATTGGTACTTGATTTAATTTCCAAGTAAATTTGTTTATCAATACCCTTCCTAAATCTTATTTTGACCTTATCTATATCATTTAACACTGATAAATTGTAAAATCTATAATCGATAGTATCAAAATATATACTCTCTATTGTTCTACTAGGATATAAATCTTTGATTTCATCTCCAAAATAATTTAGGAACTCATATAGTTGGTTTTTTGTATATAAAAATTTATACTCTTTTCTAGCCTCCAACATCTAAAACTGACCCTTTCTGGACGTAATTTGTACCAGATATGCAATTTAGTTTTTTAACTGTAAGATTAGAACCAACAAATTCTTGCTTTTTTCTGTATAAAGCTGTGCAATAATCTGATTCATAAATGTTTAAAAAATCTATTCTAGATTTAGAACTGTCCTTTACTGCGATTCCAATATTTGAGTAATTTAATTCAACAGATTTGGATTTGAAATTAGCATTTTCACCAATTGATATGCCCTTGTCATCACATGCAGTTAACATTATGTTCTGAATAAAGTATTTGCCAGATGATAAATCTAAACAGTCATTTCCAACGTTTGATATATTAACCTCTTCAATATCGATATTTGAAAAATCTATATCCAGTCCATCAAATAAACTATCAGAAATATTAATCGATTTTATACTTCCCAGAGAATTAATAATATTAATCGAATCCTCACAATTTGTCTTTCTAGAAATAATAGATATATTCTCTAGATCTAAATTATAAAATGTCAAACATCCAGTTAATAAATTTTCATCTTGCCTAATGGTGGAATTTCCAAACTGATTTCCATTAAATGAAATATTGAAATTGCTCAATTTAGCCTTTTTGATGGAAGATGGTTTTATGATAACTTTTTGATTATTGTTTTTAAGCGTAATAAAAATATTATTATCAGCTAATTCAACAATTGGATGATTAATAGTTATTAATTGAACATTTTCGGTAATTTGAATATAGTCAAAGTTAGAATTTGTTAATAAGTTTTTGCTTAAGAAATTATCTTTTTGAATACCAAATAAAATATTTCTTGGTTGATTTAACAATGAAATTAATTCTTCAAAATTATAAAGTTCCAAATCTTCTATTTTACATTTATCAAAATACTGATCACATATTTCTAATTTAGAATCGGGAATATTCAGAAATATAAAGTTAATATTTTTATTTTCAGTATTTTTCAAATAATCTTCGTAAGTGTTTAAAGGCTTATTTATTTTTTGGTTTTCTATAAACTCTAGATTTTGTTTTATATTAAATATTGCAGTATCTAATTCTTCCATTGATAAAAAAAGATTTGTACTTTTTAATTTTTCAATTAAATTAAGTTTGTTTAAACGGTCTAATTTACTTAAAAGATTTGGTATTTCATTTTTAATGTTTTCAAAATTGTAGAAGTAATCCTCCCTATAAATGCCTTTACCGTTAATAGAAAGAATACTCGTATCTCCATCTGAGTAAATAGGAACAAACTCGTTATCAAGTTTATTGTAATAAAAATTTCGTTGATGATTTGAAATTGCATGTGCACCACCTAAGGAGTGGTTGATCAAATCAAACATGAACAATTCATTTTCATCCGATAATAAATAGGAGTAATCCATTTGTGCCGCTGGTAATTTTGAACTAAAAATTGAATTATTAAATTTTTCCAACGCTTCAGCTGTAATTTGTAAATTATTTATATTTCTGTATGCCCAGTTATCATTAACAATTTTTCCAAAAAGCAATAAATTTTTGCCATCTTCTGGTTTAAAAGGGTTTCCAGTATTTGTATTCCAAAAATATTCTTCTTCTGTTTCTATAATTGGACCTTCCCTTAAATTATTAAACTCAAGGAATTCTTTATTAAATTTTTCTTGCAAAATAAATTTACCTTCATATGAATCATTTACGTTAACATTAACTAAAGAAGTTCTGGGTGCTAAAAATCCTAATTCACGTATTAAATAACTTGTAAAAACCTCACTTCTTCCGGTTGATTCCCCTTTTGTATTAATTAAAAATAATTTAAAATCAACTATTCCAAATATATTTCCTGTAGAAAGAGAGACATCCATAGAAGATAACCAATTTTGAGGTTCGATATGATCTTTCCAGTCACCAGATATTCTAATTTTTGCTATAAATTCACATTCCGTGTAATCATCAAAATGAAATATGACTTTGGCTTTAAAACGTTTTTTAAACTCTTCTTTGATAAAATTCTTATCTTCAATTGTGGCAGTTAATAAATTTATGTACCAATTTCTACCATTTTCGAATTTAACTTCTATTTGCTCAAGATTGGTAAAGTCGTATTCTTGTATTTCATTATTTACTGAGTTACAGTATGGTTTTATTTCGTCATCGAATTGTGGAATAAAAGCTTCGACAGGTAAATCGTTGTCTTTAGAATTTATATTTAGAAACACAAAAATAGACAAAATAAAAACCGAAAAAAAGAAAGGGCCTCTCCCTCTCTTATTTGTCAATTGAATATGAAGTGAGAATATCTTTACTAATGGAAGATATAAACTCATTAATGTCTTTTAAATTTTTAGACTTAAAAACATAAACAAATTTATCATTATTTTGTGAAAAGTGTATCAAACTTAAATTATCATCTTCATTATCAATTTTTTTGGTAGTTTCGGTTGAAAGAACAAAATACTCATCAGTGTGAAAATCTATAGTATTTAAATTAAAACTACTCATGTTAAGTAAAAAGTAGATTACGGCTAGCAATGTTAGAAAAAACACAAAATTTAAAGCTAATGATGGATTAACATTTACAACGATTCCAATAGTAATCAGAACAAAATATGTTACTAACTCAAATGGGTTTTTAACAGGTGTTCTAAATCTTACAATTGATAATGCACCTACCATTCCTAACGAAAGTGCGATATTTGAGGATATTACAGATGTTATTAAAAAACCAACAACTGGTAAAAAAGAAAAAGATAAAAGGTGATTTGAGCTTTTAAGCCAATTCTGTTTAAAAAGAAAAATAAGCAGGTAACGCAAATAAACCCCAAGAGAAAAACAATAAAAAAATACTTTAAAAATATCTAAATCAAATTCATAATTGAAACCAAATAAACTTGTTGTCATTATTAACTGTATTTTACCTTCATTTTGTTAGAAGTTCTTCTTTAAGTACTAAGTGATCATCGTAATCTTTTATCGTAATAATTGTATCATTGTCTTTGTCCCCAATTCCATTTGCAATAAATAAATTATTTGAAACAGAGTAACAAGATGTATTTTGATCAATAGGAACTCCATAATCTCCAGAGATAACAATTAGATATTTATCTTCATTAATCTCTAACCACTCTAATGGAGTTTTACTCAACTCAGTTTCTAAAAGGTCATAACTATTAGGTGATATATCAATGCCTTCGATTTCACTCCAGAAAAGTTGATGACTGTTAAGTATTACAATTTTTTTATCAGAATTATTAATAATAGTATTTATATTTTGTTTTTGTAATTCTGTAGGTTGCCAGTTGTAGTTTGAAAAATTTGCAGCAATTAAAAGAAAATTATTAAATTCTCTATAAAATAAGTCTCTTTTAAAAATATCTATATATGTTTCATAAGAAACATTTATGTCATGATTACCTACAGAAATAAAGTATCCATCAAATTTTGAATCTATATATGTCTTAACTCTATTTAAGTTTTCTTCTGACGCTTCTCTAACAAAATCTCCATTAAGCACAACAAAGTTATTACTTTTGCTTTGATTTTTCTCTATATAATTAGTTAAAGAAACTGGGAAAAAATTACCTACACCAGGCTTACCATAAGCATGGCCAACAATTAATAAACTATTTTTCTCATTTTCAGATTGATAATCTTTATTTCTATCTTCTGAAGAAGTAATCTTACAGTTTGGAATATCTAAAATTAAATTTTCTACATCAATTACTTGATTGTTGCTACATTGAAGAAATAATAATATAAACAAAATCAACGATAATCTATTTTTCATATTGTGGCCAGGGGCAGAATCGAACTGCCAACTCCTTAATTTTAGATAGGAGCTAACCGTTTGACCTAAAATAAGTATAATCTATTTAGTTTCAACAACATCGAATACACTCAAACCAAAAATTAATTTTCTATAATTAATTTAAATTCACCCTTCAACGAATTTCCATAAATGTAAAGAGGCTATCGTTCTAAATGGTGACCATATTTCAGCATAATCATCGTAAGTATCCCAATCACTGTCAAGATTTATCATGCCAGTCCTGTTCATCGCCAATCTTAATCCAGCATCTTTAGATGTAAAAATATCTAATTTTCCCACACAGAATATTTCAAACATATTTATTGACCATGGACCGATTCCAAAGACTTTCAATAAAACACTTCTTAACTCATCATGATTTAAGATAGTTAAATCTTGGAAACTTTGATTAATAAAAAGTTCTGAAATTTCCATTATTGTTCTTGATTTATTAGTACTTAGACCTAATTTTTTAATTTCATCAATATTAAGATTTTTAAAATATTTTTCATCTAAATAGTCAGTATTAAAGTGTTCTCTAATGTTTAGAAAAATTGAATCTGCTGCTTTTGTAGAGATAAATTGGGAAGTTACTATCCAAACCAGAGCGTCAAATTGGTTTTTTTTGTTTGGCTTGAAAGAAATATGTCCATTTGAATCAATAACTTTTTTTAGTTTTGCGTCCTTTTGTCTTAAAAAATCTTCTTCTGTTGAAAATTTCAATTTAAAAAAATTAAAGAATTTTAAAATATTGGAATAAACGAAAAATTACATAAAGTATCATCCAAAAAATTAATATTGCTGAAATAATTGTTGTCAGATCAGTATCTTTTGGGATATAAGTAATAACTGCAACACCACCAAACAAACCAAGAATGATAAATTGGACAAAATTAGTTTTTTTGTCTTTACTTAATTTTTTAGTAAAAAATTGAGCTATAAGATCTATTAAATGCACTGTATATACAATCTCATTACTAAATTATATAAGTATCCTCAGAGTTTTGTTAATTGTTTAGATATAGATAGTTAAAAACACTATGGCCAAAGGCAGAGTAGAACTGCCGAATCAAAGTTTGGTCATAGTTTTAAGAAAGTCAAGAAGTCCAAGAGGGTAAAGAGTCATAGAAGGACGTTGTCTCACATAACGAGAAAGTTCAAAATAAATAAGATATATAAAAAAAAATTTTAATTTAAACTACCTTTAATATGAAAATTTTAAAATATATTTACAATTTAAGATTTTTTAAAAATATCAGAAATTTTATTAGAACAAAAAAATTATTAGGAAAAAGTTTCGGCCAACTAAACATGATTTCAAAAGAAGGATTGCTTCTCGATAAATTTATCTTAGAGAACAACTTTCAAACAATTTTAGAAATTGGTACATGGAATGGGCTAGGCTCAACAAAGACGATTATTGATTCTTTAAAAAAACAAAATAACACAAGTGCTGAGTTTTACTCTATAGAATCTGATCGAATAGCGTTCAATAATGCAACTAAAAATTTAAAAAATGAAAATGTAAGACTTTTGTATGGAAGGATAATTGAAATTGATGACTTGCCTAAAGTTGAAGATATCAATTTTGAATACTTTGGGTTTGATCCCAAAAATATAGAATGGTTCCATCAAGATATAAGAAGATACAAAAAAACAAAAAATGTTCTTCTTTCGATTCCTAAAACTTTTGATTTTATTTTATTTGATGGTGGAGAGTTTTCGACCTTTGCTGAATTTAAAATTTTATGGACAAAAACTAAATATTTTGCTTTAGACGATACCAAAAGCTACAAACAATTCGAGGTGTTAAAATTTATTGACCAAAACATTAAAAAATTTAATTTAGTTTACGATTTACCCAATTTTTCAATTTATAAAGTTTCCACAGATTAATTAATCTCTTACGCATAAGTAAGTG
>MDTC01122547.1_pt1 | contig 35415 bp, 56 predicted proteins | sample 811181 | NCBI WGS metagenome assembly MDTC01 (sample SAMN05326644, study PRJNA326480) | marine metagenome | isolation source: seawater | place: Pacific Ocean: North | collected 2011
TGACTCATCTAAAATTCCAGCATGCTTAATATATATAAATTGGCCCTCGTATTTAATTTTCGAGTATCCATTAAGTATATCTAAATAGGCTCTGGATAATTCCTTATCCTCCCCATTATTCATGGCTTGCCTTAAACCTCTTCCAGAAGCTCTGTCGAGGAATCTTCATCCTCTCCAAGTTCTTCCTCTTCATCAAGCTCTTCCTCTATGTGCTGGTCAATGTCGTCAAGATATTCATCAATATCTTTTGCGTTTTGAACCCCGCTCATATACCATATAGTTACAATAGAACTTATCTTATCTATCGCCTTAATGTAAAGAGGATCTTCGTCTTCTTCCATGATCCTATAAGAATCATATTTTTGATCATAGTTGGCTCCATCAAAGAAAGGCTCGACTTCGAAATCATCGTCCTCCCCTTCAATAAAATGACAAAGATTGACGATATACCACATTATGGTTTTATTTCTCGCTTTAACGTCTGCCGTATGCTCAAAAAGCATGCTTTGAGAAGACTCGTATTCCGTAATCTGTTTTCTTAGTATAGCTAGCTCCCCCATAGACTCCTCAAGTCTTGACTTTTGAGAGTCGGTGAGCTCATCTTCAGTTTTTACAGAGAATCTTTGGACTTGCGTAAGCTTCTGGTAATACTTTGCGTATATTTCTCCGTAATACTCTTGCTGTTCTTTCGTAAATGTTCCGCCCAGGTCACTATATTGCTTGGACAGCATAGCCTTGGTCATTAAACCCTGCTTTATAAACCTATTCAGCTGAATACTGTAAAACATGTCCCCGTCTTCCAGTTGAGTTCGGGTGGGTTTTTTAATTAAAATTCTGTAAGGTTTTTCCTCCGTAACCTCTCTCGTCTCTTTTGTTAGCTTCTTTTGTTTAACCTTGCGCTTCTCAATTACCGCAACGTTTTCCATTTTGCCAGTTTCCTTGTTCTTTCTTCGCCGCTTAACCTCTACGTCTTTTTCTACCTCAACCTCCTTCTCTACCTCAACCTCTTTTTCAGAAGTGGAAGCTACTGTAGCATCGAAGCAATAAAGCATCTTCTTCTCTACCTTCTCTTTATTTGTATTAGTTTTTGTTGAAGCGTCAACTTCAGTATCTTTTGTTTTTTTACTCATAGCTTTTACCTTGTACCTTGTTACTGATTATATCCATTTTCCGAAAAATTTACATCATAATTTTCTAATTCTGAAATAATCTCGCGTATCGCCCCATTTCCAGCATCAAGAATTTTTTTTCTAATGTAATTGCTTTTGCCAGAATCTAGAAATTCGGCCTGATCCAACAAAGCCTTGTATTCGGGCATGGACTCCTTGAGTTTAGAGAATTGTAGCTCTTGGTCTCTTTCTAAGTCTTCTATTAATATCAAGAAAGACTTGTATAAACCAGTTACGTTTCTGCGCACTTGAAAGCGCAATAAATCATTTGCATTTAAACCTTTAGACATAATTTTTTACCTTGTACCTTATATGTATATACACAAAAACCCCCCGATGTGAAACATCGGAGGGTCTTGCGGGGTTTTGCTCGGGGTGAAAGGTTTAAATTACCACTCTTGGTTAGCGGTAGTACCAGTCGAGGTTGGAACAGGATCAGCAACAGCTCCTGTATCGACACTAGAAACGTCGCCGCTGGTGGATCCAAGAAGGAAAATTCCGTCTCCGCTCGATTGGTTTGCTCCCAAAGGAACCGAGAACGTCAAATCAACGCTTTGTTGATCTCCAATTCCGTGACTAAAGTTTTGACTATCAAGAGTTGCGCCTTTGATTACAATTTGATATTCAACTGCGCCATCGCCAAGATTGGTAGAACACTTGTTCTTCATGGTGATAACGGCGTACTTCTTGTCGTCTCCACAAACAATGTCGTAAAGATCTCCAGCTTGGAAATCTGCTACATTAGCGCTGATAGAAAACGATCCAGTAATCGGAAAGTCGATTTCACGAGAGAACGGGAAGAAGCTTCCCACCCTGTTGAGGGGTGTTCTCGACAACGGAAGCTCAACAGAGAAATTCTGAATGTGCATGGATGTCAACTCTCCGCTGCCATCGGTTTCATTCGAAGGAAGGGCTGCTCCACCCATCTTGAGCTTCTTGTCGGCACTGTGCTCTCCAGCAGTTTGTAGAACGTCCGTGAGCTCATCGGGCGAGAAGAATTGAACCGAAACGTCGCCAGCGCGAAGAGCGGTGATTCCAATAAGATCTTCGGTGGAATCGGCACCTGTTCCAAGTCCGCTAGTGGATTTCGGAAGGGCGATAGCGTTAGCGTTTACCTTGAGGCCTGTGCTAGGAACAATAGCAGGATTCTTTACTTGAGTTCCAGTACCCCCAGAAACCGCGTCACCAAACGTGATGTTAGCCGCTTCTACAGAAACGGAAGCGGTAGGATAATCTCCAACTGCGCCTTCGATACTTAAAGAGGTGATAAAGCCGTTGCCAATAGCGACAAGCCCGTCGTCATTGGCATTAGTATCTTCGTGAGCGTCCTGGCCTTCTGGCTTGGTAAGAATATAGTAATTAAACTCATCCTTGTTTTGGCTCGTATCGATAATATCTTTGATTGCTGATTCGAGCGTCGTCTCGGCAGCGGCTTGTCTTGCGTTAGACTTGGTTCCGTTAATCTTAAAACCAAGGTTGCTTTCGTTCAAGCCATTATGTAAATAATAACTGAAATCAAGAGACACTGTAGGCGGCTCGGTGATTTCTCGACCAATAGAAGACAACTGACCGAACTCAGTAATGTCTACGCGAGGAATGTCAACGTTAAAACTGATGTCCTGCACTCTGTGAAGCTCGTCGTTGTTTGTCGCCGTGGAAGTAGTGGTGAGGTCTCCAACGTAAAGTGCCTGTGATTGATATATAATTCTGTTTCTAGCCATGGTATTTTAAATTTAGGTTTATAGTCAAGGTTAATAGTTAATACAGCACAAATCAAAAAATGTGAAATGTTTTTTAATTATTTAGGCATTGCTCCTCGGTGGCGTGGCCAGCGTGCTCCGTATGGGTCACTTGCTGGATTGGCTTTTCGGCCCTAGAGCTCTTGTAACATGATCCATTAATCTTTATGAAATTAGAATCATTTGCACAAACAACCCTTCCGTTCCAAGGCTCTATATTGAGAGCATTGAAGACGCTGTCTATCTTGCAGGCAACTCCAGTTCCGTAAGGCGGATTCGGCATATTGTTGGAGTTAGAGAAGTGCGTTCCCGCAAAAAGCAGCCCAATTAATTTTTTTTGCCCAGAATCATCCATCATTATTGCCGAGCCAGAATCTCCAGCGTACGAGAAAAACTCCCAATTATTGCCCATTTCCGCGTTCCAATTGAATTTTATACAATTCGAAAACTTAGTTTTCAACCCGTCACCGCAGCCTGAGCCAATTGCAACAGTATAATTTGTGCTCACGATTGTCGTAGGATTGGAAACCTCGTCGGACACTCCCGTCACTCCAGTAGTTCTCCCGCTCTTACTCACTCTTGCCCCTATTTTCGCCTCCCCTATAGTAAGAGCGTCCTCAGAGAGTCCCGCTAAATCAACCATTGGTTGTATTGATTCGTTCAACTCTACTATTCCAGCATCAACGGTATTATCTGGAAGCCAGCCGCTTCCCCATTTCGTAGGAATAGATCTTTTTACTTTTCCCAAGACCACTGAGCCCCCAGTCGCATCAGGAATGCTGGGAGTTTGAATTATGTTTTCAATAATTGGCTTAAAGTTTTTGTCCACCTTAAATGCCTCTAGAACATCTTCTCCGTCTAAATAGCAACCAAGAGGAGAATAGAAAGTATCAACATAATCTCCAAGAACATGATTATTTGAAACTCCAACTAGTTTTTTGTCTATCTTGTCTCTAGCTATAAAGCCCAGCGTTCCACTCCATAACCTAAGGGAGTCGCTAGGGCCAATTGATATTCCTCCGTGTGCGTTAATAAAGGGATCTCCAGATTTTTTATAATTATGCCCATCGCACGGCCCAGATGGAACGGAATTTGTCCCGATAGTCTCGCTCCCCGCGCACCCTCCATATCTTGAAATTTCACTTTCCTCTACGATGTCTGTCTTGACGCTGCCACCCAGAACACCTGGAATTAAATCTTTGCCTTCTAAATTTTCTATATTTTCTTTTTTTGTTACGCCTATAACCATGCAGGGCTCCCCAGTATCTACCCCATTCTTTATTTTTGTTCCAGGATAAAAGCTTTGCACATTCTTTAGATCGAATATGCCATCCTTAATGCCAGACCTCTCAATGATTTCTTTCTCTTGGTCTTGATTCATTTTTTAAAAGAAGTTTGTATGTTTTTTGATAGGTTTCCAAGTATTCCAGATAAATAATCTACACTTCTAAACCCAGATGACCTAATCTTTTCATCAGATTGAACTCCACCGCCAGATCTTCCGTGATCTCCAGACTGCTTGTTTAAATATTGCCCCAACCCAGAAATGCCCTCCTCTATACCTTTAGCCCAGCTTCTTCCTGCAGCCCAAGGAAGGGGCGTAGAAGCCTCTATTTCAGCTTTTGTAGGAAGAGATATAATCGCCTCTTGAATCATTTGCTTGCCCCTCGGAGGAAGCATTTTCACATTAAGGGAATTAGACAGTAGGGCCCTAACGATTTCTATTGGGTTATCGGAATCGCTGAAGCCTATATATGTAAAAAGATTGCCGTACCCGCCTAAAGTTCCGCTTATATTACTTGCGCCAGCACCTTCTTTAATTTCCCTGGTTACTGGATGTGCGTCGAATTCCTTCATTAATATCGACTCAACCTCTCTTGCCGCCCTGATCAACTTTGCCTGCACTCTCCTTCTTAGAATGGGAGCAAACTGCACTCCAAGCTCAGCGTCCAATCCTTTTTTATTTATTTTCATTGGATCTTCTTTAAGTAAACAATATGATGCTTAACTACAAACAATCCAGACTTAGACGAGTCTGTATCCAAGTTAAAAAGTTCTCCATCAACCTCCACCTCCTTGGCGTCTTTAATTAATTGAAAGGCGTCTGCCTTGAGCTTTAGCCTTATTGAGCCTACTGGAAACTTTAATGCGGTTTGTTGTCCTGTCGCTGTTTCCTCGAAATCACCTTGTTTTGATATATAGTGAACTCTAGCTTTAGTCTCTATCCTTCTAACTTGCTCGTTTATGCTGCTTGCAGTGCCAAGTTCATTCTTGTCTAGCGCTTGATCATAAAGCCCGTTGTAATTTTGATTCATATTTATTCCGATAAACCTAGAATTAAATATCTTGTACACGAAGATCGTTCGAGCGAAAGTGTCGTGGATATCATCAAAAACCGCATCATATTTTGCTTTATCTGCGGCTGGAATTAAGTCTGCCATAATACTAGCCTCCGTCTTTGGAGATTATTTGTCTTGGTTTGGAAAGGTATAAATTATATCTTTGAACAAGAGAAGCTAGCTCATTTCCCGCGTCCACCGAAAGACTTTGGAAGGATTTTGATTGAGTTGTTTTTTGCGCAGGAGAGGCAACTGTTGCAACCCTTTTAATAACAGAGTCCCCCTCTCTCAATTCGGTCCAATCGGACACTTGCCCAGGGGCTCCCTCACTTTCAGCAGAGGAAGACGAATCCTGAAGAACGGTTCTGGCTTTTTTCTTGTAATAGTCCCTAAGGTAAAGTTGTATTAATATAGAGCTCTCTTCTTTATCTAATGCAGGAGAAACTAATTTGGTTTTTCCTCCGTTTTTCCAGCCTCCTGCGCCAGGGGATATGGTAGTTTCTTCGGTTGCCACGCAAAACTCAGAGTTAATCAGCATATTAAGCGTACCGACGTTCAACTCTAGATAGTCTGCAATTTTTTGCTTTTCTGTTGCGATAAGCTCTGGAGTAGAAATTGCGCCCTCGCTAACTTCATTATCCCAAATATAATCGGCTATCTGGCCGAGATACATTACTTGCCCTTATTTAAGTCTTCTAATCTCTGCCTTGCGTCTTCTCCGAAAACATCTTCCCTATCATACGGAGCCCTATTGACTCCGCCCATAGCCCTTATCTTAAACTCCCTGCGAAGCTTGTTTTTAAGGGTAGCCTTGTTTCCAGAAGGGAAGACCCCGCTCTTTACCGCTAGAGTTCTTAAATCGTTAAGTCCCATCTCCGATAGTTCTCTGTCGAAATCCTCTGCGTTTGCGGTTTTAAATGGATTCAACTCCCTTACTCCCAGAATTTGCTCGAGATCCCTCGCGTCCTGCTTGTCTTTGTCTAATCCATCAGCATAATCTGCCTTACCGTCGATTACATGTTTAAATGAAAGGTCTTTTTTGCTCATGATAAATATAGTTTAAGTTAACACTTTATACACCATATAATACATATGTGACAAAAAAAATCCACTCGAATGAGTGGATTTTTTTGGTTGAAGGTTGAAAATTAAAATCAATACGTCGGAGTGGGCACGGCACTTCCACTTTCGCCCACGGTAGTCGCGCAGCTTCCGTCCCATTCGGTGACGCCTGTTGCTCCGCCACAAAGAACGAATCCTGTAAGAGCGCGATCATCAAGAACCATACGGCCCTCTTCGATTGCTCCATAGTATCCGATCTTGGACTGACGAACGCTATACTGATCGTCAACAAGAAGTTGGAACTCGGAACCGTAATCTGCGTCAACGGCAACTCCGCGAATCAAAGACTCGGAGCCACGATCAATACCAAGAACGATTTCGTCCTTAGCTTCGTCGAAGCGAGAGTTCCGACCTTGGATTGCCCCAAACACGTTGTTGTAACGTTGGCCTACGCCCATCTCATTAAGCTCCGTAATCGAAATTCCGTAGATGTCAGGAACACCAGCGGCGTTATAGAACTCGCTACGCATTTCGTCGGTAGCGGGATAGGCTGTCGCTTCTCCAGTTTTATTGTTTTTATAAACAGGATTAAACGCAAGAGCGCGAAGGCCAGCAACAACCTCAGGAGAACAGATAATATCTGTTACGCCTCTGCTGCGGCTAGTAGGTGTTCCGCCAGCCCACGAAGCGTGAATGCGCTTTGCATGAGCAAGAAGGTTATTGAAGTCAGCGAGACCAAGCTCACCATCAGCGGCGCTAGACAAGATGTGCGACTTGCTGTTGGTCTTAGCCTTGGCAAGAGATCCCATGATCAAGTTGGCGGAGGTGCGCTCCTGTTTAAGGAGAACCTCTTGAGCCAAACGAGTCATGCTCTTGGAAACAACATCGAGCCTCGAACGCTGAGCGTACTTCTTGTCGAACTCAACAGCACTGTCAAGCCTGTAAGTTGTGAACTTCAGCTCGCTTTGCGTGGGCTGAACCGTGTTGGTTGGAAGGCCGCCAGGAACATTTTGACTCCAGATTGTGATGTAATCCTCGTCGGTAACATCGTAATAGAGATCCAAGGGGATCGAAGGATTGTCTTCGTGATCGAAGCTCAAGGATGTGAACAGGCCTGATAAGCCAGGCGCGTTGTTTACAACTTCAGCTAAGATTGGTCCCATGAATTCGGCAACGGCAGCTTGCGCTTCGTATGCGGTTTCGCGATTCTTGGAAGCCATGGCCTTAACTAAGGCTACTTGCTCGTCAGTTCTTTTTAGAGTAATATTCATGGTGCGTATTAGTTTACTATGTTAAATGTTATTGAAAAATTAAACGTCGATTTGTACGAGGCAGATTTTTTGATCTACGTCCATCACGGCAACAATCTCACCGATTGCGGTTTCGTTGACGGTGATGGAGACTAGGCCTCCCTTTGTCGTGGCTGCGTCGAGACCGTGAACGGGTAATCCAGCGGAAGCCGCAGCAATTGACCCATCAACGACCATTGCGATCAATCCGCGCCTCAAACAAGGAACAGCGTCGCCAGGAAGAACGGCCTGAAGCTCGTCCTGCTTGTTGGTGTAATAAAGAAGCTTTTCGTTGTTCTCGTCGTATCCTAGAGTTGAACGAAGGGCAATTCCGACTGCAGCATCAGTTGCGGCAGCTAAGCTGTCTGCTGTAGCCGTAAGCGTAGCGTTCGTGTTACCGAAAAGGCCAACGTGCGAACCATCTGGGCTAACGTTTGCGTAGCCAGACCTTCCTGCATTGTAATTGGCTCCAAGGTAACCCTTGAGCGCGGTTGACCAAGCGGTAGCGGCAGTATCGCCTTTCAAGCCGCCGTCGTTCATTGTAACGGGATCCCAGTCTCCGCCACTTGCTTTCATTGCAACTTCGTTGGAAACGAGAAGTCGGCCTGCGTCCCATGTATGTTCGCCTCCATCGGCGATCATCTTCACACAATTGTCGCCGTGAGCGTCGTTGGTATCTGGTTTAAGCGAGAACATGTTGAGAACTTCATGTTCGCTGTATTGTCTAAAAGGTTTTAATGTAGAAGCCATGGTAATTAGTAGTTAATTGTTACGTTTTCTTTAGAGAAAGTTTTTTTGAATTGATCGCGAAGGCTTTCTTCTTCAGTAGCCGTTTCGCCGTTATTGTTAGTGATGTCAACCTGTTCGGCCTCGACAGTTTCAAGAACTTCTTCTTCTGTCTTGGCTTCTTCGGTTTCTTCAACCTTTGCCGTTTCTTCGGCTTCGGTTGTTTCTGAAGCTTGTGAGACATCAAGACCTTCAAGCTTCTTTTGAAGCTCCTCTTCAAGTCTTGCCTGAAAAGCTGCTTCGTTCTCAGCAATCTTTTCTTTATTCTTGTGCGCCCACATTACGGAAAGCTTTTCCTTGTATCCCTCAAAGGACTCATCGGTTTCGTCAAGATCGGAAACCTCAGAGGCGAGAGCCTTGCGGTCATCTTCAGCGAGATCGTATTCGCTATCGATATTTTCCATTCTCAAGTTAAATCTAGCTTCGTCAGCTTGCGCCTTTTGGGCTGCTTCGACCTCTTTAAGCTTTTCGCTGGTTTCGCTCAATTCTTTCTTGAGTTCTTCCATTTCCGCTTCTTTAGTCTCGGCGTTTTGCGCTGCCTCTGCTTGCTTCTCAAGAATCTCTTGCTTCTCCTGCTCGAATTGTTCGCTTTTTTCCTTGATAGCTTCGCCAACAACTTTGGCAATGTTTGCTACGGATTCTTCGGAATAATTCTTTTCAGGAAGCTTGTTCGCAAGAAGCTCCTTGATGTCTTCGAATAAATTTTGGTTTTGTTCCATAATGATATTTTGTTCGTTGTTGAAAGTTACAGCGGTTTGTTCGGTTTGTGAAATGTTTTTTTGTATTTTTTTATTTTTTCTTAAAAAGCTTGTGTTGTCTATCTCTATTTTACTGTCTTGAATTGGCTGTTCGCTAGTCTCTGCCATCACTTCTTTTTTTTTATCTTCGCCTAGATACACCCCTTTAACATCTGCGGCTGGATTAGCAGTGAAGCCAATGCCCAAAGGAAATATATTCCCTACGACAAGTCGATGAACAAGAGTTCCGTCGTCCATCTCCCCTTGGCCATCATTAGCTTTCAAGTATTTACTTAGCTCTTTTATCTGTTGAGGGTCAGAAACTATTTCGGCTTCCTTTAGGTTTTTGCTGCCAAGGGCGATATAGTAATCATTAAAACCTATTTCCCAACTCGCAGAAACAACTTCAAATAGATCGCTTTGAGGATCTACGCTCTCTTCTATCATGTTTGCAAAGTTAGGATCAACAGTTCTATAAACAACCGCGCCTAGCGATATATTGATCGGATTAATACTCTCTATAGCCTCTTCGGGCGAAACAAAAGAATTATCAAGCCTAGAGGTTAATCCAGCTTTAAGTATATGCCCAACCACTCTAGTTTTATTGTGCTCAATATTAGTTGGCTTGTGGATAAAATTATCTTTTATAGCAACTGCGGTAATAGAGTCAATTCCATCTCCGTTTTTATTGAAGGTGTTTGCGACAGCTGCATTAAATGCAACACCAAGCAGGTCAACGTTTTGCTCCAGGTCTACCTCCGTAGGAACTAAAGGGGCGAGTTTCTTCAAGCTTGCCTTAGATACACTACCTTCCCCACCAACGGTTGAGGCGGAGATCTGAGAATTAAATCCCGTAGTATACTTAAAGTCCATTACGAGTTCTTTTTATCTTGAATCTCTTTTCTTATCTCCTTGCAGAGCTTAGAGATTGTCATTAAGGCTTTTCGCGCTCTTGTCCCTGCAGACTTGTTTCCTTTTTCATTGAAAAGAGAAATGTCTTCTTCGTACTGGGCAAATTCCTTTTTAATTTCTTCATTTAAATTCATAATAAATATATTTTAAGGGTTCAAACACAACTTACACGTATTTCGCGCAAGAAGTAGAAAATAAAATTATTTTTTTTCGCTGTGATATAGTATCGCAGAAGGGTATAAAGCTAGATCGTGTGAGACGGAAATATCATGAACCTCTGGCAATACAGAAAGCTTTTCGATTTTATCAAAATCGCCTATGCAGGACCTCGCGCAATCCTCCCACTTATCCTTATCGCAAGAAAGAATTACATTTTCGCATAAAGCATCAATTAACTTATTATGTTGCTTGTTCAGTCTCTTGATATTATTTTTCGCCTTAACCTCCTTAACAACGAAAGTCCTTAATTTCTCAGAACTATAAACTGTCTCCTTGATATCCGCCTTGCTGTAGGAGGCTGCTTGACGCTGGTTTTCCTGAGGAATGTCGCTTGTCCCGCTAGGCCTGCCAACTTCTTTTGGAACGTCTTTTTGTTGCTGGTTTTCCTTTTTCTTCTCTAGCGCTCGATCTTTCTCTGCGCCAGGAGCCTCAATTGAGGGAACTCCACCAACCAAGGGATTCCAGAAACCCTTCTCTCTTTCCTCGGAATATCCTTCTTGATCTGGAGCAAGCTCTTCTGGATTCGGATAGACTCCAGTTTTAATTGCATTTATTCCCTGCTCTGGGGTAAGTATGCCCAGCTCAAGCAGTCTAGTGGCAACCCTCTGTAGTTGCACCTCGTCCTTAATATCGATCTCTTGAAACTTGGCAGTAGGAAACTTCCTGAACCCTAAATTTTTACAAACCATTTTTATTTGCGGCTGCAGGAAATCATTTAGAAATGCGTTTCTAGCTTCCTTCAGTCTTTCTAGGAACATTTCGGTTTTTACTTGAGTGTTGCTATATCTTTCGTCTCCGACAATAATGTTTTGCAAGCCCTCCTTAATGTCCCGATTAACGACTTCATATTTTTCAGGCCCAATAACCTTCTTTAAGTCTGGAATAACAAAATCAGCTTTCGTGGTGTAATCTGCGACCAGCACCCGCCCAACGCTTTCATTAGCAAACAGCTGTTGCATTGCATTAATGTTCTGAGGGTTAACTCCGCCATCCTCTTCCTTCGCTCCCATAGTGATAAGCAAGATAACATTTTCTATTGTTCTACTTATCGCCTGATCAATTTTTTTAAGCTCTAGCTTCCAATTTATGTCCTCAAGCACGGAGTAACCAAAAGGAACAGCAAATGCCTCGTAGTCCTGTTTCTTATAAAAAGAATAGCACAACTTACTGGAATTAAGTTTTACAGAAAGCCCGTCAGGAAGGTATCTCCCTTCTTTAATTTTGTTTTTTACCTCTGGGTCTAAAGCCTTGAATATCTCTTTGTCCCTATCTGTCTTTGGGTTTTTCAATCTTTCCAAATCATAATCGGAAAGAATTTTTCTATATTTGCCTTGATCAAAGGTTGCGCTTCGCTCATGCACTATATCGTAAGGATTAAGTAAAATGTATTTTACAGGCATATCTCCAGGCTTCAAGGCATCGCTTCCATATACTGTCTTAAGCTGCTTAAAGTCAGAACTTTTAAACTTTCCGTCAACTCGATATAGGAATATATTTCCAGACCTGTAGTATTCCCTGAAGTACTGGTCTTTTAAGTTCCACATATTAATTTTCTCAAACCACTTTTCCACAAAAGACCTGGAGGAGGCGGTACCTCCCTCTAGGTACAAATCAGAATTCGCAAACTCAGACATTATATCTATTGAGTTTCTAAATATAGCTACATTAGCGTAAGCCTTCTGGCATAGTTCTATTGAGTTTTTGACACTTATTCCGTCCTTAGAATGCTCAAACGGCAAAAGACCTTGGCTTATATTAGAGAACCTTCCAGGCTTTGCGCCTTTAGTTATATACCTGTCTCTTTCATGGGAAGACAAGTCTGTCGTGGAAGAGCTGTATCTACAATCTGCAGCATCACTAGTTGAGACATAATAATTTTCTCCACAGCCCATTGGCTGCCATCCAGGTTCCCCTTGGGAATAATGACTTGGCATTTCTGACAGAGGCTTGGATTTGTCGGCTTTATCGAACTTGCTCCAGTATTCAGACTTCTTTGTATATTTTCTTTTGGCCATTTGGCATATTATACACCAAAGTCTATCAAAAGTCTAATCAAAAGTTAAAAAAGTTAAAAGTTAACTTTGTCTTTGTAGTAGTCGTCGAAATTTTCTATGCCCTCAAGGTTTATATGTCCAACACAGCAAAACTCTGGAATGATTAATTCTTTTTCGTGCCTACCCTGCAAGTGGCAAGTCGCTACAGGATCCTTGTGATCTCCAAAAAGAAAAGTTCCAAAGACGTCGTGCTTCCGACGAGCCTTTTTTCTCATTGTGTGCTCCATAAACCCTTTATTGACTCTAGTCAAGATTTCATTTTTAAAATAGTCTACGGTACAAATATGATTTTGGTCTGACCACTGCGGGGTAGATATGTATTTGTAATTCGCGTCCACACGCTTCCTTCCTAAATTGTAATCCCCTCGCTTTCTGGTATTTAATCTTTTATTAAACCTAACATGCTTAAGTTCTGGGTTATTGCGCATATCCTCTAAAACCTTAGCTATATCAACATACCTCAAGAAAGAAATATCATGCTGAACAAGAAAAACAAATTCCGTCTCAACATACTCTATGGCAAACCTTAAATTGCCAGTGAGGTGCCCAAACTCTGGCTTTTTGATAATTGTAATATCCTCATTACCTTTATATTTATCCTCAAGATTAACAATGAATGACTCGTAGTCTTCGTTGCACTCATTAGTTCCATCACAAGTAATAATTATCTTGGTCTTTTCATATCGGAATAAAAACCTGTAGATCGAGTCGACTACCTCGTCCACAAACGCAGTAGAGGGGTGGCTAGGCATCGGGCTCGTAGAAAGAACTATAGTTATGTCAGAATTAAAGGTCCCCATTTATCGTCCATCCCCCTCTATTCGCATCTTGATGTTCTTTGCCGCTACCTACCTTACCTCCACTATTTATCTGCTCCAATATCCACCTATAGGTTTTTTCCATTCCGTCTCTGAGTTTTACAGATGGAGACCAATCCAAAACCTTTTTAATTAAAGTGTTGTCGCTGTTTCTCCCCCTTACGCCTTGAGGCTTATCGAGTAAATATTTCCGCTTAAGTTTTATTCCAGCTATTTCTTCAACAATATCAACAAGTTGGTTAATGCTGACCATTTCATCACTACCTAAATTAATTGGCTTAATAAAGTTGCTATTCCAGAGTAAGTCCATACCAGTAATACAATCATCAACGTACATAAAGGATCTAGTTTGCTCTCCATCCCCCCAAATTTCTATTTCTTTTTCTCCGTTTAACTTTGCGTTAATTACCTTTCTGCATATCGCAGCAGGAGCTTTCTCTCTTCCTCCGTCCCAAGTTCCATTCGGGCCGTAGACATTGTGAAATCTGCATACCCTTGGATTTATTCCAAAGTCTTTTCCAAAGTAATCTGTAATGATTTCGCTAAAAAGTTTCTCCCATCCATATCCATCTTCGGGGTTTGCTGGATATGCGTCAGACTCTTTTAGTCCTTGTGCCTCAGCATCTTTAATTTCAGTTTGGGCTTCCAATGGATATATACAAGCAGAGGAACTATACAAAATATCTTTTACGTTGTTTTTTCTACAAGCCATTAGCAGGTGGGTTTGTATGAGGACGCTCTCCATACATAAAGCATGATTGTTCTGAATAAACCCCATTCCTCCCATGTTGCATGCCAGATTATAAACCCTATCCACTCCTTCGGATAGAATTTCACATTTCTCTTTTGTTCTTAAATCGCAGCTATAGTGGTTTTTTGCGCCACTCCATACCTGGTACCACCCACCTACTGGCTTAATATCTGCAGCGATTACCCTATGGCCCTTACTTAGAAGATCTTTCACTAAATAACCAGCAATAAACCCCCCTGCGCCACACACAAGTATATTTAATTTTTTATTAGACATATGTATATATTATACGCTCAAAGGAGCTAATTCAATTATCTTATAAACATTGGGGTAAAAGTTGCTTTGCCCACGGATTCTGCGGACATCATATCCTTATATATCTTACAGCCCCAGTTCCCCAATACTATAGCAGAATAACTATCCTTCCTTGCTTTATTTGGTCCTGTGGATTTTCTTAGCTCTGGAGGAAGGTCGAAGGTTTGGTGCCCCTGAGGGGAGGTATACACCTGAATGAGAGCGCATTGGCCCTTTGTGGAGTTTACATTATCAGATAAATGCTCAACAAGGTCAATCATTTTTGCCCCAGGATTTCTCTCCTCCTGGTCGAGCCCTCTAATAAACTTCAACTCCTTAATCGGTATTTTCTTAGATTTCTGTTCAAGATATGCATCATCCACAGCCCTTGCAGCAAACCAAATTTTCTTATGGTCAATACTGGACTGAAGCAACTCGTTAGCTTTTCTTATCCAGTCGGAAGTAGGCTTCCTTAAGATGCAGTAACTGTAATCTTTAGGGTCATATATTCTCTTTGTTTGGATTAAGTCCTTCTGGTAGTCCTCCGCCTTGTCAAAAGACTGTTCAAGAAGTTTTATTTTGATTTTTTTATCTTTGAATATTTTGCTTTCATTTGCGGCATTAATGAACTGCACCCCTCCATTGTAATCTCCAACAATTAGGACTATGTTAAAGGACTTAATTAAATAATGAAAATAATTTATATGGTCTTTTAGTCTTGTTCCTGCCATTGCATAGCTATGAACAAGTGTATTCTTATTGGTTTCTTCGTTGATTTTCAATATTTGCATCGCAAAGTCATCACTACCTTCACTCTCCGACCAACTAGGGTCAAAAGAGAGAATGTACTTGGCCCCCTTCTCCCCAGCAACTTCCACCGTTGGAGCGTCTCCATCTGGAACAGTGCATTCTGCCATCTTAGAAGTCTTAAAGTATCCACTGCTATCATCTGTAAAAACACTCTCAAACTCTCTAGCGAATTGGCTATGACTCATCGTGGCCTTTGCTTGAGCAACTAGATTTTGATCATATAGTTTTTCTGGGGCCTGATCAAAACTAAAATGCATAATAGCTCTTTTTGCATCAAATGGGCTGCGCTTCATTCTTTCATCAAGAATCAAATCCTGAAAGGTTTCGTATAATTTATACAGATACTCAAACTTATACGAGGCAGAACTCAGCATGATTAACTTATTGTTTGGCCATATGTACCTATCTTCTTCTGTCATTTTTCCTTGGTCTATCAATCTGCTTTCTAGGTCGAATATCTTTTGACGCTGCTGCGGATTCTCGACAACAGACAGGAATGGAACAATAACCTCATTATATATTCTTTCTGGCATAAGCAAGAACTCATCAATGATAATTCTATGAAACCTAAAGCCCCGAAGCTTACTTCCGTCTCCTAATGGTAGCGCCCGAATATTGCTATCCCCGATTTGCATCAACCACTCATCATTACTTTTAGTAATTTTAGTAATGCATTGATTAAGGTATTTGGCATCAGGTTTAGAGGCAATGTCTTCCATTTTTCTAAAAATCATTTTTGCCTGTCTAAAAGATTTAGATAAAATACCTATCTCAACCCCCTGATTAAAGATAGCGTCCATTAAAGCATATAAACCAGTAGTGAAAGATTTACTCATTCCTCTACCCCATACTCCCAAGAAGTAATCGGTTTCAAACATTGTTTTAATAGCTAGATGTTGAAAAGGAAATAATTCGACACCAGTTAATAACTGAGTTCCGAATGTAGTGTTTTCCTTTAGAAACTTATAAAGATAATACTTTGCATCATTCTCTTCTAAACTTCCTTCGAGATCGAGGATTTGTTGATTTATATCCTTATCTTGTTTGGTTGAGATTTGCTTACCTTGTTCCCATGTCATAATTATTTAAAGCCCCAAAGCTTTTTTATATTTAGGAATCCAATCCTCTATTGTTGTTTCTGGCTCCCAGCCCAAAAGCTTCTTCGCCTTAGTATTGTCCGCAAGCGTCTCCCTTGGCTCGATCACTGGATCTATATAAACCCTAGGGCCGCCCATAAGATCCGCCAATTGATTAACTGATCTGCTTTCTCCATTACCTATATTAATTACCTCTCCTTTTCCAACATTAGGAGACTCCATAGCTAAAACATTAGCTTTAACCACGTCTCCAACATATGTAAAATCTCTTCTTTGCTCTCCGTCCCCAGTTATAGTCATTGGCTTGCCTTCCAGTAATTGTTTTGCGAAAATACCCATAACTAATTGATACGCCCCATCTAGAGACTGCCTTTCCCCAAAAACATTAAAGTACCTAAGAGAAACTGATTCCAGGCCATAGCAGTGATAGAATACTCTACAGTACTGTTCTCCAATTTGCTTTTGTAGTCCATATGGACTGAGTGGGTCAGTAGGAGCGTCCTCTGGCGTAGGATATACCGAAGCGTTTCCATAAGCGGAAGAAGAGGCGCTATAGACAACCCTCTTTATTCCTAAATTTCTTGCGATATTTAAAACATTCAAAGTTCCCCCCACGTTAATATCGTTAGATTTGCATGGGTCTTTTATAGATGGCTGAACTCTCGCCATTGCAGCCATATGAAAAATACCGCTTGCCCCGTCTATTTCTTGTTGAACCAACTTCAAGTAAGAGGACATGGACGCAGAACCCTGCTTGCAACCACACAAATCTGCGTTAATAAATTTAGCCTCAGGATTAACGTTTTCTCTCTTTCCGCAAAACAAAGAATCAAGAACAACTACCTTGTCTCCCCGATCAATTAAATAATCAGTCAAATTACTTCCAATAAATCCAGCGCCTCCCGTTACTATATATTTTTTCATTTCTTTGCGATAATAGTGCTTATAGTATAATAAATTTTATTTTCATCCTCGTGAGCCAATAGGGATCTAAACCTCCTACTGTGCCTGTCGCTCGGATTTTTTATCATATGCTCAACCATCTTAGAGTTGCCCCCTTTATGGGACAATAAAATTTCGGAAAAATTCTCGCACAAAACCCCTAGCCCAGATGGAGTAAACCTCCAATTGTCAACAGGATGATTATGTTCTTGATAGATAAAAGGGGAAGAAAGTATTAAAATCCCCCCGCTTTTAAGAACCCTATGAAACTCATCAACACACACCCAGGGCTTACTTACGTGCTCTAATACCTGATTGCAAAAAACCGCATCAAAACTATCATCACTATACGGCAAATTATGTGCGTCCACTTCGGGGAAAGCAGCAAAAGTATGCCTCTTAAAAAAAGACAGCCACTCTTTTGTTTTGCCGCTAATTTCCAAAACAGATTCGCTCGAATATTTCTGGTCAGAAAGGAAGCTAATAACCTCTTTCATATAATGATATCTTGTGCATTTCATTTTCTATCAAAAACTAAAGACGTTTCCTTGAACCAATAACAAACAGTTGCAGAGGATTGAAGCTCTTCCGAAAGGGCGCGATTCAAGACAAACCCTTTTTCTCTCAAAATTTTCAAAACATAATCCTTATTCTGTTCGTTAATATGCCCCTTTCCCCCTTGCCCAACTTTAGCCCAACTAAATACCAACAGCCTATTGCAATGAGAGCTTATATTGTTTATATATGTGGCCTCATGCTCCTTTGGTATATGTTCCGCAACCTCAAGAGAAATAACGACGTCATATTTTCTATGAAGATTAAACTCCCTGGAAAGATCTAAATTTTCACCAAAGCCATTGGTTATTTTTCCAACATTTGGGTTTCCATCAAAAGCGTCCACAACAATATCTGGATTTTCTTTCTTGATGCTTTTAGCGTAACCAGCGTTACCGCAACCAAAATCAACTACAGACCTGAAATCACGACATATATCTTTTAATTTTAAACAAAAAGAATCATCATAGTGGTGATTTATTGTTTCGGCCTGCCAAAAACCCCTCGGATGGATCTTTTTTTGCTTAGCATTCATAAAGACCTTACTTCGTTGAGGAAGTTTTTGATTGATGTAATGATATATTCATTCTTATATAGAGTATAGTCGTCAAATAAAATAATTCTATCTCCTTCGTTTTTATACCCATATCTCCTAAAGACTGCGTATGCCCCCTTGTAGTTGAATTTCATCAAAATCAAGGGCTCCCTGTCCGAAAGAACGGCATCTGAGTCAGCCTGCTCAATCCATTCATCCAGAACCTTAGACTTTCCGTCATACAGTTTAGAAAAATTAAAAGAACCATAACTTTTTGCTTCTACCGAAAAAGGGAAATCTTCTGGACAAATTATATCTCCAGACATTATTTCCTTTACGTCTTTTCTTTGCCCCTTTGCATATTTAATATTCTTCCCGCCAAACATTGCTCCAGATCTAGGCACTCTATTGAAAGTGCCCCCGAAATATTCCTGTAATAGGTGGGAAGCCTCCAGCTCCCAGGATTTGCCTTTTTTATTAGAGTTCATTTTGTTTGTCTATAAAATATTGCACATCAGTATTCCATAGATTATCCCCACTTGTTAAAAGTTTTAAAATAATTTTCTTTGAGGCGGTTCTATCTCCAGCAAATATAAACTGACAAGTATCTGCAAATTCGTGACTCAAAACCCTCATATTGTGCCAAATATAGTCTAGCTTAGATTTGTGCGTGCTATAGTTATTGTTTCTTTTAATTTTTTCTATACTACTTTCGGTAACAATGTATAAATAGGAGTTAAATTGCTTTGCTCTTTCTAATTCCTTCGTGAATCGATCAAACCCCGTAGACATTGTAGACTTAAAGTCAGACTCGCTTTTTCTGTCAACAAAAGTTTTTGTATAATTTTCTCCAGTTGTAGTATAATCTCCAAAATCTAGCTTCATAACCTTGGGGTTAACAAAATCTAGGGGCTTTTGCTCTCGGGTATCGACTACAACCTCAACCTGAGAAATGCTTGGGTCGTCCTGAAAAAAACCTTCAGTTATATTTTTGTAAAATAAAGGCTTTACGCCTGCAGTTAGGCATGCTTTCGAATAACTTCCGAAAAACCTTTTATAGAGCTCAATAGAAGGCAGGCTATAAAGCTCTAGCTCTAAATGGCTCGGCCCGCGAGTAAGCTTTTTACCCTCTATCCTATTTTTAAGCTGCAAGAGGATGTAGTCCGCCACATCCTTTTCATTTGCCGTGCCAGCCCACTGATTTAGCTCTTTTATCGTAGAAAAGCTTTTGACAAAATAATCCTCTCTTTTCTTGAAGGGTAATTGCTCTCCAGTCAAAAGGTTGTACCTTGGATAGTATTTACAGTAATATTCCGCTAAGAATAAATTATGGCTCTTTATGTGTGCGTGCAGAGCACGCTGCGAATCAAAATCCGCATCGCAGACCTTACATTTCTTAGTCTCCAAATTCATACCCAAAGCGCTCAATGTCTTCCGCAAGACCATTTGTTACAATTTTTTTTATTTCCGCAGACTCATAGTAAGAGTCGTATGACGATCTGTCCCCAGAAGAGTTTGTGTCCTTGAGGGGTATTTGCTCGGAATTTATTTTTTTAGCGATAAACTCCCAATCCGATTGAAGATTTTCAAATTTACCAATAAAATCTACCGCAATCTCCCCTTCCTTGTTTTTCAGAAAAGAGCTCTGTGTTTTATTGAACGAATCTTCCGAAAAATATGCCTCCACATAACTCTCGAAGCTCAATAACTCCTGATTTAACCTAAACTCTTCGTATGACAATCCGAAATTGCTTAATTTTTTCGAAAAATCCTCCCTTCGATTCGCAAAATACCTCTTCCTTGACGGCCTCCCCCTTCTTTCGTTATTTAATCTTCGTAAATACACCCTCCTTAAAAACAAATATTGTGAAACGACCCACTCCCATGGATTCCTGACAAAAGAAAATGAAAAATATCCATTTAGATCATACGCCTCCTCCCAGTCTTGGTAGCAAGCATGAATGAAAGAATCTGGCCTAACAGCAAAATCGAAAAAATTAATATATTTACTTTTGTTTTTTACCGTCTTTGCGTCTCTGGCCCATGAAGCATCCCCCTCTTTACAAAATTGAATTTGCGCCCCAAAAGAATCTAAGTCAATAAACTGGCCTCTCGAAATTGCCGTTTGTATAGTTGTTCCTGCGGTTTTCGGAATCCTAACAAATAAAAATTTTTTTCCACTAGAAATCATACAACATCGCTTTTGTCTATTCCAAGCACCCTAGCCTTCCACGACTCCATTCCCTCTATTCTGTTTGCTTCGGCCTCAACATCCATTTTTTGCTTTTCTGCCATTTGCACCATAAAGCGCCGCTCCTCCTCGTTCTGAAAGGCCTGAACGAGGGCAAGTATCGATGCGTTCTTGTCTATCTTGGTGGCGATTCTTTTAACTCGATCTCCATTTAGACTAGAAATTAGCTGTTGCTGCCTTTTCTCGCACTGATCGTACTCGGTGCTTTTTGCCTTAAGGACCTCTGCGAGCCGCACGGTCATTTCATTTTCTTCCTCAAGATCGTCAAACATTTTATTTAGCTTTTCGATATGCTTATTTATGTTTTTTAAGTTTATGTAATCGATACAAACATTGATATACAAATTTATCTCATCCGTAGTTAAGTCTGGCTTGTCCCATGTTGCCCTTATGAATTCTGCCTCAAATAAATCTCTGTCTGCCTGGCTTGTGTAGTTATTGATTGTCCATATAAGCCTGGGGGACGCAAGATATGTTATTAATTTCTCCAGGCACTCAACTTCTGCTTTTGCGGCCTTTTTTAAGTCTATCTTTTCTGCGCAATATCGATTTACCTTGTCTACAATTTTATCTATGATTCTGGGTGGAGCCCATGATAAAGATAGGGCGTCCTCTGACGCATTCACCAGTTCAGGCGCATTCTCTTCCAGGAAATCGATTACTGCCCGCTGCTCTTTCCCTAGTTTTTTAATTTCTACCTCTGGAGGAAAAATAAGCTTGGCAATTTCAAGCGAGTTCATTCCCTCGGAAGAATACTGCTTTATGAAACTTTCTTGATCCTTGGAAAGCTTAACGTCTGGCACCTTATCTCTTTTAGTGGTATTGTACTCTAGGCCATTTTCTATCAGGAAGTTCCTAACCGCCCTACCCTCCTTACTTCTTCCATCTAAAGATTCCTCGCCAAATGTAGCCCTAGTTAGCTCGATTAGATCCTGCGTGCTTGAATAATTTTCCCTTATGAAGTTCTCCTGCTCTTTTGTAAGTTTCATATAAAAATATCTTTATTTTTTAATATTTCTTCTGCCTTCTTCTTGTATATTTTTTTTAAATTTTTTATTTGCCTGTATCCAGCCGTTCTATTTTTCTCGGAAGTTTTGTATCCCATTTCGAGAGCAACATGCTCTTCGCTTTTATTTTCGATAAATAGCATTTTATATATCTTCCACTGCTTTTCGCTTAAAACCTTCTTGAGTTCAATATTTAAATTCTCCTGGGCTTTCCCCCAATCCATAAAGGCAGATTCAGAGGACGCCTGAGAGTACTCGTAGCCCTCTAAGCTTGAAGCCATTTTTATATTATACGCATTTTTTTTGGTTTTCGTCCACTTACTGAATAAGGGGCACTCGCAGGACTGATCCCCGCTCTTAGTAAAAGAACACCCCTCTTCTACCCCATAGTCCTCTTGGTTAAAAGGGCAGCCGTGACAGGGTTTAAGGAAGTTGGAGTAATTGTTCCGAAGAATGTTTTTTATTTGATTCGTTATTATCCTGTTTACCCAAGGCTCAATGGGTCTTTTTTGGTCCCATTGACTCCATTTTTTAAAAATATGCGCGCGAATAATTTGTTCTACATCATCAAAGTCAAACCAACTTAACGCACCGAGGTTCCATCGATTTTTTCTTTTTTTAATTAGGGAATCAATTACATCTTGCTTATCTTCATAAGTAAGCTTTTTGCTCATTTACCCCTGTCCCTCCTGGGGGCGCAATCAGCTATAGAGTCTCCAAGTGGATCTTCGCTTTTTTTACCAGAAGGCCCCCGCCTCTCAATTCCCCCCCCTTCATTTGTGCCTATAACCGACCCAAGCTTAATTTGGCCCGACTGGCTTGCAGAAATCTCGTAATCAAGACCCTTGATAATCGGAACGTCATCCTCCGAAATATCTTCCGCTTTAGCCTCGACTAAGGTAGACTTGACTCCAGATATGGTTACACCACATTCAGAACAAAACTTAGGCTTTGAAACCTGATAAGAAAGCTTCGCCCCACACTCGCTACAATACATAACTGCCATAATAATTTATTTTACTTAAAATTAAAAAAAAATCAAAAATGTGTCGAAAGGCTTTCTATATACTCGCTCGGACAATCCCTCCTTCCAGCGATAATTAAAACACCAATAGCCCCCGATTTACCCGTAATCTTATAAACTGAGTTTAAGATATGGGAGCCCATACCAGCCCCCTTGGACTTAAATTTAAATTTCATATCTTTTTCTGTTGAGAAATTCTTGTTTTCATTTAGTATATAAAAGTGAACATTATCAACATTTAACTCATTAACAATTTTTTCTATGTTTAATTTTATCTTTTCTTCATTAACCCTACCTTCGGATTTTTTTTGCTTAATTAAGGTGGTAACGATGGTTGCCCCCGCCCCTATGATTGCAGCAATCGCCGCATAAATTATATTTTCAAGGTTCATATGCAATTATATATACACTTTTAAGCTCTCTAGTGTAAATAATAATATATTATACAATGCCAAGAAAAAAGAAACCAACAGAAATATCCACAAAAGAAATCGAAGAAGCTTGGGCAGAGTCAACTAAGATAAACCTAAAAGGCAAAAGATTTTCTGCAAAACAAAGGGAACTGTTCAAATTAAACACTTCGCCAAAAAATACTATTGTATTTGTTGGAGGCCCAGCAGGTAGCGCGAAAACCTACCTATCCGTCTACTCCGCAATGTCTCTTCTAGCTAAAAATAAAGACCTCGATCTTCTGTATGTGCGAACCGTCATCGAAAGCGCCGATAAAGGATTAGGGGCTCTTCCTGGGGACATAGATGAAAAGTTTAATCCCTACATGAGTCCACTTTTAGATAAATTAGAGGAAATGGTGCCGCATTCCGAGATCCATGATCTTATGAAAGCCCAAAGAATAACGGCTGTGCCGATAAACTACCTAAGAGGAGCCTCATGGAGAAATAAAGTAGTTATTGCGGATGAGGCCCAGAATTTTACATTTAAAGAGCTAACTACCTTAGTAACAAGAATAGGAGAGGGAACCAAGCTATTTATATGCGGGGACTATATGCAAAGCGATATTAACGGAAAAAGCGGATTCGAAGATATGGTAAATGTTTTCTCGGGAGAAGATTGCAAGGAAAACGGAATTCATGTATTTAACTTTACGACAGACGATATCTTTAGGAGTAAAATCCTAAAATTCATTATAGAGAAAATACAAAAGAAATAATATAAAACTTATTTCTTCTGCACCAAATCGTACAGCTTCCTAACATCCATTCTTCTATCTTCGAGCCTCTTGCATGTTTGAGTCCACCTTTCGGAGTCTCTGACTCCATTTTTAGCTAAGGTGATTTCCAACTCAGATACTTTTGCCTCCAGGTCCTTTAATCTAACGCTTTCTTTTTTCAGAAAGAAGCCTAATACTGAAATAGCTGTACCAATCCCCAATAGTACGAATTCATTATACTCCATGCAAACTAGTACACGGGAAAAACCAACTACAGAATAATATTTCGGGGCGTTGTGCTTTAAGCATCCTATTCGTCAATCTTTTTTACAAGGTACTCTCCTATATGAGCAGAGAAGAGCTTACATTGATCTATTAATTTCTTAGCTTCTGCTGGTGGTAGTGTTCTTGCTTTTTCGTATAATGATTTAATAAGTTCTGGTGTGATAATGTGTTTTACTTGGACTTCTTTCATTTCGCTATTGTTAATTACACTCCAGGCCCCCGAAACGACAATTTATTGTTTTTAAAATAATTTGGGATATTTAAGAACACCACCCCCCACCCAAATCTCAGAAACGCTTTTTTAAATGAATTTGAAAAAAGGGGGGGGTCTTAGTAAAAAACATTACTTTTTTTTCGCCCGCTTCTATAACCAGTTAATAATAAGCACCTTACGAATGTAAAAAACTTTGCAAATCGCTTGACAAAAGCCCTTTTCTGTGGTATCTTATAGTATAAGTTAAATTAAAAAAGAAAGAAAATTATGTTCACAAAAAAAGATCTCACAATTCGCTTCAACTATACCCAAAGATTTTGGGTCATGCTCTTAGGTGGCTTCGAGCAAAACACTTTCGGAGGCTTATCAAAAAAGCCTAATCGTGATTCACAAGAGCAATTCGTTGCTTTCGTTAATCGGCAAACAGAATTAATGTCAGACAAGTAAAAAAAGCTTGACTTTCTCTCTCTAATATACTACTATAATAATATGATTAAAACAATACTCAACACTCTTCACGATTCAATCGCCTGCCTTACCTTTGTATGCCTTGGCTACATCTCGGCATTCTTTTTCTTTGTGCCTTTCTTCACTTACCAAAGTAATTGGTCTTGCCTGTTTGCTTTTCCTTTCGTCTGCTTCTTCTGCATGGCGGGAGCTTGGCTCAACTCAAGAGGATAAAATAATGGCAGATACATACGATTGGAGTGGCAGGAAGAATGTTCCGTTTGACCCCAAATGGCATGGTAATCAACGCAGGTGGAAGGCTCATTGCACGGGCAACCTCTATGCCTTGACTGTACAGAATAAGTCAATGAATCACGCCTTTACTGTTCACCAATACGGAAAGAATGTTTTTCAAGCGGGTCTTCGCTATTACAAGGGTTTCACTAATTACCCAAGCAAGAAGCGCGATAATTGGGTATGGCAATGCACCAAGATAGTAAGCGCTAAGCTGCTGAAGGCCAACTAGTTACGGAGGCCGCCCCTGCGCTCGTAAGCCTATGCTACTCAACAACTTATGTAATTGTGAATAACTTTTTACGATTTTGCTTGCATTTTCCTTGTTTGTGTGTTACATTGTATGTATGAAATTGATTAAAAGACTAAACGAAATTCAAAACGAGCAAGTACGCATTGCCTCCATAGTAGCGAAAGCAAAAGGAGAAGAGATTGACATACTTAACGCTATCCTCGACAAATTGCTTGTCGAGGCTCAAGAAATTGTCGAGCGAGTAATCCGCCACGATAGGCAAATACTTTCCGACCATCCCGAAAATAAGTAAAGAAAAAGCTTGACTTTTACCTAAAACTCTGTTACATTATACATATGATTAAGAATAAAACTAATACATTCAGTAAGGGCGATGTCCTTATCTCACGAGACAATAAAGTCTTCCAATTCATTCAAGCCACTAAGCACGACACGCTTGGCACTATCGCAATGGTTCGCCCATACCGCACCAATCGCAAGGTTGGCATTCGCTTCAGCGATGTAAAGCTTCATCCTCTTTTTAACTAAAAAAGGCTTGACAAAACTCTAAAAACTGACATAATAAAAGCTATGATTCAAGAACAAATAAATCGCCTAGTTGCAACTCTCCAAGCTCTCACGCTTCAACGCATTAACGCATTGCGTTCGGGTAACGCATCCGAAGCCAATCAGATTCAATCTGTGCAGGTTGACATTGATGCCAAGATCCACGAGCTAGAAAAGCAGTTGATCACGCACTAAGTTGCTGATACTCAACGCCTTACGAAGGCGGCCCCCGCGCGCCTAAGCCCTTGGTAGCCAAGGACTTGCAACATAGCAGAAGATTGTGCATAAAAATAGTTGAATGTTTCTTGTAATATCGCTTGACAAATACCCCTTTATGCTGTACTGTATAGGTATGAATGACAATAAGATAATAAACTTAGATGTGCTGAAGATGATACTGGACTGCACTACTCCAAGCAACCTTGCAAGGATACACGCAAAGGATACTGCTCCACGCACAGCTACGCCATTGACTAAGGATCAAGCTGGCTCTGCCCGTAGAGGTCAAGCCCGTTGGCAAGCCCACACTACTGGCAACGCCTATGTGCTTTATGTACAGGCACGCACCTATGACCACACCATGAGGGTACAGTCTCACGGCAGGAATGTCTGGCAAGCTGTTAGGCGTTACTACAAGGGCATAGATGGCAGTGGTCAATGGGTAAGGCAATGCACCAAGGTGATAGCTGTATACAGCTGTGCTAATGCTCGCACCTGCCAAGCTGATAGGCTACTCTGTGGTACAGCTCAAGACAGAGCCCCTTGGTAGCCAACGACTTACGAAGGCTGCCCCCGCGCGCCTAAGCCCTTGATAGTCAAGGCTTTGCGACACAAAATAAGTGAAAAAAGTTCTTGACTTTTCGGCGTTTCTTTGGTATGTTGTATGTATGATTAAGAAACAAATACAACAAGAAATTTCCGCCCTTCACGAAACCCTTAAGAGCCCCGCTCTTTCTGATGCTGATCGAGTTGCGATCCGCAATGAGATTGGTAGCTTGCAAGACCAGCTTGCACTGCTCGACTTTCACGAGGTTGAAGACATTGACTTCGGCTGGCACGACCAGACGGACTTCTAAGTCCTTAAGCGACAATGCTTTAGCTGCACGCCCCCCGCGCGGGCAACCCCTTGATAGCCAAGGGTTTACAACGCAAAATAAATGAAATAATCCTTGACAAACGCCCCATTGTATGGTATGTTATACATATGAAAGTTAAGGTAAGAAAGACAATAATCATGCCCAAATCCCGCCCCATGAAACGGCGTAATAAGATCTTGCCACGCAAGGCAAAGCATAAGGGCAATGTGAATAACTAAATACGATTTTGCTTGCAATTACCCGATAACTCTGTTACATTATATATATGAAAATGATTAAGATCGAAGAAAGAATCCGACTCAAGGAAGTTGAGATTGCCGAAATGGAAACCGCCATTGAGCGGATGAACGCAAGGGCTACGCCCGAAACAGCCTTAACTATAGCCGTTGCAAACGATGTGTTTGGTGGTACTGTTAAAGAGTTGAAAGGTCAGCTTTTCGACCTCAAGACTGAGAAGTCAAAGATCGACAAGGCAAACGAGCTTACTCGCATCATGCACGAAATCAGAGACGAGATGATTGCCGAAAATAAAGCTTGACAAAAGCCGAAAACCTTGCTACTATATACATTTAAGATAAACCATTAACAAAAGGAAAAATTATGTTCATCCTCAAATCCATCCTCAACCAAGCAGGTGCTGTTTGGCAAGTCGAATCCATCGCAATGCGAAAGAAAGACGCCGAAAGGCTTCTTCGTCGCAGAGCCAAAGCGAATGACGGCTCTCGTCGTTACGGGCTTTTCTCAGCGTAAAGCCTTAATAATCAACGCCTTACGGGGCCCGCCCCCGTGCGCCTAAGCCCTTGATATTCAACGCCTTGTGAAAAAAGTAAAATAAGTGAAAATAAAGCTTGACTTTTGGGGGTTTATGTGGTACTGTATAGGTATGATTAACTTAACAGAAAGAGAAAAAATCCTTTGCAAATTTGTAATAGCTAAACAAAAAAAAGTGAAGAAATAATTTGCTTTTTCGCTCAAACTGTGTTACATTGTATATATAAGATTAAGAAAGATAAACTACTAAAATAAAAATTATGTCCTCATTCCAAATAAAATTCCGCATCCAAGAAGTAAACGCCAAGCTTGAAAAGGCTTCCGATTCGCAAGAAATCGACCAACTGAAGAACGACCTTCAGCAATGGAAAAACATCCTTCACGATGTCCAAATGCAAGAGTTTGAAGATCGAGTTGGCTTCAAGTCCATGGAACAAAACGCAGGCGTTTGGGACGAACGCTAAAAATAGTTGAAAATAAAGCTTGACTTTTAACTGAAAATCCTTTAGATTATACTTATGACAGAATCAAAAAGACTAGAACTAATTAAAAACGCAGTTGCGAGCAATACAGAAGTTGCCCCGCAGTTTCAAGGCTTGCTTGAAGAACTCAAGGCAGAAGAATTTGTCCTTGAGCATGGAGTACAAAACGCTTCAGATGACGAAGTGAAAGACGAGTTTCTTTCTCTTGACGCAGTCGAAAGGGAAGAAGTCGAAGACTTTGACTCTGACGAAAACCTTGTCGATATGGATTCCGTTTCTGAGTCCATGCGTGAAATCTTCGGAGAATAATGTTTTTAATTACTATCTTAATCTGTACCTCAATTTTCGTTTACACTACAACCTAAAAAAATATGACTAGAATACACTTCACCGCAGTAGCTGAAAAGCTCAACCTCTCTTTTCGCAATGCTCCAAGCGAGCAAGCGGAAAATATCCTTACAACGCTTGCCTGTAATCTTGCGGACGAATTCGAGGCTTTTAATCCTCACTTTAACCGCTCCAAGTTCTTAGCGGTAGCGTTAGCGTAAAGCCTTAATAAGCAACGCCTTACGGGCGCGGGGGCAGGCGGCATAAACCCTTAATAGTCAACGCTTTAGGCAATTTTCAAAATAAATGAAAATAATCCTTGACAAATGCGGTTTTTTGTGGTATGTTATACATATGATTAAGAACAAAAAGAATTTACAGAAGCTCGCTCTCATTATGAAAGCCAAGGGCAAGAAGAATGTCCTCTCCACTATCCGCAAAGCCTTAGAAAAAAAACTAAAGAAATAATTTGACTTTTGGGTCAACCTGTGTTAAGTTATAGTATAGAAAGTTAAAAAAAGATTATGATTAAGAAAATAGAAGTAAAAAAGTTCTCCACCTTTTGGAGTGTTAAAGTTTGGGAAGTCCCAAGTGAAAGTCCATCCATAATTGGAAAAGCTCCACGAGTTCGTGTTGCGGGAATTGATAAGCAAGGTCGTTCTCCTCATCTTGCTCGCATCCTTGCACAAGAGGAAGCGATTGAGCATTCCGCTACCTTTGAAAAAGTTGAATTAGTTCAAGTTGGTGCTTGACAAAACCCCCTTTTTACTTTAGAGTATACTTATGATTAAAACAAAAGACCTAATAGACCAAAAGTGGGACGCAATCGATTCCGCTTCTAAAACCATGAACGCAGTAAGAAGTGACTTGTTTGACAATGTCGCCCTTGCTCTTGCCCGTATAGAGGGAAGACTTAAATTCCTCAATGGAGAAAGCTATGACAATGAGCCATTTATCCTTGAGGGGCACGCTCAAAAGGTTGGCGTAGAACTTGAGCAAGAAGTGAACAAAACTCGCAAGGAATTAGACAAAATCTTTGTCATGATCTCTGACGGCAAGGATTCACTTTTTACAATCAATAAGTAACCTAAACCCTTCTCCCTCAATAACTTACGAGGGCGGGGGCCGCATGCCCAAGCCTCTGACAGTCAACATCTTATAAAAATTTAACGAAAAATTATGTCATAACCCGATGAGCATCAATGCTTTATGGCACAAAAAAAGTCGAGATTGCATTTTTGCCTGTTTTTTCTCCGCTGTGATGTAAAAAAAGTTTCTTTCATAAGTATCTTAGTATCAATAGCTTACCGCATAAAAAGTTAGCTTGATACGAATTAGCTTGCGATTTTCTCATATTCTGTCATTATGTAGTTATGTTAAATGAGAAAGATAGATTCGCTTTAATCGCTAACGCCGTTGCTTCCGCTAACAAGGTCGCTCCTCAGTTTCAAGGACTCCTTGAAGAACTCAAAGCCGAAAAGCTCGCCGAGGATTTAGTCCTTGAGCATGGCATTCAACACGCTTCCGAGAAGGAAGTTGAAGAGGAGTTTGTTTCTCTCGATGCAGTTGAGTCCGACAAGGATGACATTGACGAAAACGATGAGGAACAGGTTGATATGGATTGCGTGAGCGGTTCGTTCGCTGACCTTTTCGACACAATCGAATCCTAAAAAAATTATGTACTACAATATCAAACTAATTGGCGAGACTAAAGTCCCTCAAAAACCTTACCTTGTGATTACCATGACAGGAAACTCTTGGGGGTCAAGGTCTTATGCTCACAAATTCCTTTGCCTTGACTCTGCCAAGTATATGCTTGAGGATATAAACGCAAACGGCAAAATCGCTTTCATCGAGTGGCATGACGAATCGCCTTGCCCGAAGTGTGGAGCTTTCGGAGAAGTAAACCCTGCCGTTTTAACCTAACCAAAGAAACACAAAAATTTATGACAATCGTAGAAATTCCAACTTCCGTAAAGGACATTAAAAACGCCATCACTCGCAGAATTGCCATTCTTGCCGAGTGGCAAACCATGCTCGCCAAGAGTCGCAAGCCTTCCTTGCGTAACTCTCGCGAGTTGCAAGTCAATGCAACCAAGGCACAAATCGCAGTGCTTAGAGTAGCCTTGAAATCTGCCCAAGAAAAAGCAAAAGCCGAAAAGGCAAGAGCTTTCGTCAAGAGTCTCGAAGGAGTTCGCAAGGACTTTCTCAATGGTCTTTTTGACTAACCTAAACCCTTAAGGCTCAACGACTTACGCAATCGGCCCCCGCTCTCACAAGCGGTTGATCACCAAAGACTTACCAAGGTTTTTGTGCCTTGAATAGATCACGAAACATGACCCAAAAGACAACGACCCAAGGCAATAATAAAATTACATCCCAATTCATTTTCCAACCTTTACCATTTTATCAGCGTGACTCACGAAGTGAGTTTGCTCGTTTTGTTTTGCGAGTTCAGTAGCTAAAGACAACGCTCTAGCTCGACCTTGCACTTGCTCGATAAGCCTACCGAATGCAAAGACATTAAAAAACCCTCTGAAGTTTTCATTCTTTTCTATCTTAATCATATATACAATATAGCAAATTTTTCCTTAAATGTCAAGCGAAAATCAAACTTTTTTTGCCTTTAGTGGTAAATCTTTTGCAAGCTCAATGTTTCGGGCATCGTCATCGAAAAACCAAACCTTGTCGAAGTTCTCAATTATCGAAAGCAAAACTTTACGCTTTGCCTTGGCAATGTCTCCACCATTGGAAGAGCCTACGCAATGAATTTGTTTGGCAACCACACCGAAACCATTAAGAAATTCAGATATGGGAGAGCTTGCACAATCGGCTCTTGCCGTAAGAATGAAAACAGAATGACCTTCTGAAAAAACATCTTTTGCCAAGTCAATCAACTTGGTTGGCTTGCCGTTAAGAATCAAGCTCGCTCTATCGAAATCCGAGAAGTCAAAAGACTCTCCCTCACGCAATTTATGAGAGTTAAACTCTTGAGGGGTCAAGCTCTTGCGAACCAATTTCGATGGGCTTAATACATGAACCCTTGCATCAGTAAAGGCAAGAGTATCATCGAAATCGAAAACGAAAGCTTTTGTTTTGTTCTTAATCATGTATATATACTAAAGGAAAAACTCCGAAAAGTCAAGCACTTTTTCCAACTAAATTCCAAGCGGTGTGACCCTTTGGAGCTTGGGCAGACTGAACGCCAAAGTCGCGAAAGGCAATGTCTTGAACATTCCACACATCAGAGACTTGAGCCATCCATTGACCTTTAGTCGGTGCGTTCTTTTGCCAAGGCAAAGTCTGAATCGTGCCGAGCTTGTCGCCATCGGCGAGCGTCATGTCAATGCGAGCTTGACGAAAGAGAATGAAGGGAATGTTGTTTTTTATCTTAATCATACATATAATATAGCACAAAAAAGCTCTCTTGTCAAGCTTTTTTTTCATCTTTCTTGGCGCGCAACTAACTAACAGTCAACATGTTACAACTGCGGCCCCCGCATCCGCAAGCCCCTGATCATCAGAGACTTACGGAATTGGTATGATTAAGTTAAGATAAAATTAATACCCTTTCCTATTTGTAGGTTTCCTATTTCGACTATTTGCCTAAGTCTTGAATCAGTTCGTCAAGTCTTTCGACATCAAGTGCGGAATCATTCCACGCAACCTTGTCAGGCGTTTCTATTGACTCAAAATATGTCCTCATGTCAGACGCAAAATCGTAGTAAGAACCGCAATCCTTTGCGAAATTATAAAGACCTTCGTCGTTTTGAATCCAAAGAGCGACATTCCAAGTGGCATGGTTTGCCCATCCGTTATAAGTTGTATCAGTCATAATTATAGGTTGTCTGTGTTGTGTCCTGCTTTTCTCATGCTGTGCAAGGCTTCTTGCTTGGTCATGTTGAAGCGACTCATTAAATACATTAGAAGCGTTGCTCCTGTTAGTTCTGTTTCGTTGCTCATGTTCTTGCGATTGTATAGGGCGAATGCTCCTTGAGTCTATCAAGCCCCGATTCAAGTTGTTGGATCAAGAAGACTGCGCCTTGAAGTGGTCTTGGCTTGAAGTCCATTGGTTTTCCGTTTTTTAGGATTATGTAGTTGTTTAGTTGTGTGTCCATAATTTTTAGTCTTGGAGCAATTCTTTTCTATGCTCGTCTTTTAGTGAGTGAAGTAAGTTTACCCAAGCAAAGTCATTGAGTTGTGCTTGGTGCATTAGTTGAGTGACTTGCAAAGGAGTTTGGTGAGCAAGTACATCGTCATACTTAGTCAAAGGAAGCATGGTGTCTCGATCTTGAAACCACATTGCAACTTCGTAAGTATTGTCATCTGCATGACCATACAAGCCCGTGCCATTTCCTTGGTTTTGAACAACCGAGATCGTGAATTGATCTTGACTGTCCTTGTCTCGATGCCCGAAGGTTAATCTTGCTTGAGTAGCCTTGCCATCTGCGAATCCTCCGTGTTGGGTAAAAACCAAATCATCGAAGCTTTTTAGAGTTGTTTTATTCTTAATCATGTATACAAGTATGACAGGTTTTGAGTGAAAGTCAAGCTTTTTTTTCGTAAAATTAACTTTTTAGTTTCCCGAGCGAACAATAATCCAATCGGGCTGAACATGCGCAACGAAATCTTCCGCATCCTTTTTGCTTGGGGCGCTCATCTTTACGAGCTGAACCTTGCCAGTTTTGCGGTGAATCGCCACAACATTGTAATTCAAGAGAGGGTCTATGTTTTTAATCATAACTATAATATAGCAAAATTAGCTATCGCTGTCAAGCTTTTTCTTATGCTTTTGCTTTCTATCCAAAACACCCTTCTTAACTTTGTGCGGTCTCGACTTAGTGAAGACAAATGGCTTTCTTACCTTAATTTTCATAATACCTTATCTTACACCATGGCGAGCCCATTGTCAAGCCTTTTTATTGTCTCGCAAGTATCTGCACATCAACAAGTTATGCTCGCAGCCCCCGCCTCCGCAAGTCCTTGACTATGAAGAGCTTATGGTAACTTCGCCCGACCCCTCAAGTAAATCTCTTTCTTCTAGCTCGTCATGGATTAGGCATTGTATTCGCCAAAGTCCATGATTTTTAATTGTGAGATCAAGCTTTTTCTCTAGCAAATCTCGTATTTGCATAACGAGATAATGATGCTCCTCGTCTACCATGCCAAACCTTTCCGCTGTAGCCTTATCTTGCTTTGGGCAATTCTCTCTGCCCTTTCTGCATCTGCTTTTTCTGCAAGTTTTGAGTGGTAGTAAATGCTATCTTCGGGAATAGACCCATAGTTAGCAAATTTTCCTTGTTTAACATAATTGCCTTGAGTCATCTTTTGCATGATTTCAGAGCTACGAGCGTTTTTTGATGTTGACATAATTATTTTTCTTGTAAAATCCAAATGGGGTTGTCTCCATATCCGAATTGATCGGAGACATCTATTAAGTTTTTTTCGTTAGCTAAAACGCAGTCCAAACTTAGAAACATATCGTTTTTCTTCTCTTTATAGTGAGGGTGGTTTTTTCGCATTATCAATGCGTGTTGATCTACGCAAGTAAGAACGAAAGGGGAATCGAACTCATTCTCCACTAAGCAACCTCCTTGATTTTCTGCACGACTACCTTTGGGTATTCTGTACGAATTGCCGAAACTGCGTTTACATAGTCAACTGCTTTGACCACTCGATGGATGGTGAAGCCTTTTGCCTTAAAGCTAAAGCTGAATTTTTTTAGGATGTTTTTTATTCTTTTCATTGTATATATAGTAGCAAATTTAAGAGAGTTTGTCAAGGGTTAATTTTTGTAAATGTCTCCTCCATTACCTTCAACCATATCTTCATAGGCTTGAGCCTTTTCCGCAATGATCTTGAATGCAATGCCAATGTGTGCGAGGATATACGCTTGATCTTCGCTAAGATCATCCTCCACAGGATTGATAAAATTCTCAAAAAGAAAATCCATAGAAGAATCCATTGCTTGTGTAGCGGAAGGGGTTTGCTTGTCGTTGGTGTCGTCTAGTCTGTACATAGTTTTTTCCTTTTAGTTAGTGTAATTGATCAAATCGTCCACAAGCTCGCAAGCAATCAAAACATCTCTTGCGTCATAAGTTGCGAACTGAATCTCTAAAGAATCAAGTTCAGGATTGTCCGTAAGGACTTGGTCTGCTTGTTCATACGCTTGAGCCAAACCATCTCGATTCTTCTCGAATGAGTTGTAAGGGTAAAGCGTTCCGTTTTGTATAACTTCATATCTTTTCTTAATCATGTATATAATACTAAAGTAATTTTAAGGTTTTGTCAAGGGTTAATTTTAAAAAAGTGAATTGAGAGCCAAGTCGCCACACTTGGTAAAGCTTTCAAGGGTCATCCTACTAGGCGTAGTGCTGCCTCTCAAAATTGTGTTATGTCCCTTTTCCTCTCTCCCCGTCGGGTTGTAGGCGTGGATTCATACGCCTCGTTGTTCGATGCATTGGATGGTCTTACGAATGCCTTATACGGACTTACATCTGCCATTCTTCGCAATGCATCTACAGGAAAATGATGCCCCCTGTGAGATTCGAACTCACCTCTCCGACTCAAAACGATGATCAATCGCTCGCAGGCTTAACTAGTATACTGCTGTAAGTCGTTGTTTTCACCTAGTGTAAACTAAGAGGGCATAACGATCTAAACTATCAAAAGAACTAAATACAATTATGACAGAAAACGCCTCAGAGTCAAGCTTTTTTTTCGTAAAATTAAAGATAGTTGTAAAGCTTTGTGTGCCAACAGGTTAGGCGCGCGGCCCCTGCGCACGTAAGTGCCTGGGCCTCAACAGTTTAGTAACCTAACCAAGCCAAAACATCAGTTGCTTTATAGTAAGGCAAAAAGCCAAGTTCTTCAAAGAATTGGTTAACATCTTTTGCGTCTTGGTTGTGATCCTTTAGCTCTTGGCAAGCTCTCTCTCTTGAGATTGTGACTCCTTCGGCTGATTCGTAATAGTCAATCATGAGTTTACCCCTTCCTGCACAAATCCTGTCTCATCCTTTTTTGCCCGACCTTTTTCGATAAGCCCGACAACAACGCCCTTCTTATCGAGGAAACGCAAATCGGTTTCGTCACCATTGACAACTTCAAAGCCCTTCCAAGTTTTCGGTAGCTGATTGCGAAA